>Ga0315298_1000664_pt1 | contig 66485 bp, 68 predicted proteins | sample WHS_1_MG_FD_203077 | JGI IMG/M metagenome (GOLD analysis project Ga0315298, IMG submission 203077) | Extremophilic microbial mat communities from Washburn Hot Springs, YNP, Wyoming, USA - WHS_1_MG | ecosystem: Environmental > Aquatic > Thermal springs > Hot (42-90C) | place: USA: Wyoming...
CGGACACGCCATGGAATGCCGCATCAATGCCGAGGACCCCGAGCGCTTCGTGCCCTCGCCCGGGCAGATCACCACCTGGCACCCGCCGGGCGGCCCCGGCATTCGCGTCGACAGCCACATCTATGCGGGCTACCGCGTGCCTCCCTATTACGACTCCATGATCGGCAAGATCATTGCCTATGGGGCGGATCGCAACGAGGCCATCGCCCGTCTGCGCAGCGCCCTGCGCGAAACCAGCATCGAAGGGATCCAGACCAATCTCGCCCTGCACCGGCGCATCCTCGAAGAGGCCCAGTTTGCCGCCGGCGGCGTACACATCCACTATCTGGAGGCCCTGCTCGCACCATGAATCCCGGCTGGTGGCAGATCGAGATGACCGTACCCGCCACCATGGGGGAGACCGTGGAAGCGCGCCTGCAGGCCGCCGGGGCGGAATCCGTGAGCTTTCTGGAAATGGGCGACGACCCCGTTTTTACCGCCGGCCAACTCTGGGAAAGCAGCCGCTGCCAAGCCCTCTTTGCCCAGGCCCCCGGCAGGGAAGCCGCTCTCCATGCGCTGATTGAGACCGAAGGCTGGCAGCCCTATCAGCCCAGCGTGCAGCCGGTGGCGGAACAGGACTGGGTGGCCAACACCCAAGCGGCCTTCCCGGCGCGTGCCTTCGGCCGGCTTTGGGTGGCGCCGGGTTGGGCCGCCACGCCCCCCGGCGCCGCCGTCCTCCATCTCGACCCCGGCCAGGCCTTCGGCACCGGCGCCCACCCCACCACGGCACTGTGCCTACGCTTTCTCGACGCCCATGTCCATGGCGGCGAACTGCTCACCGACTATGGTTGCGGCTCGGGCATCCTCGCCATTGCCGCACTGTTGCTGGGCGCCGGGCAGGCCCTCGGGGTGGATACGGATCCCGTCGCCCTGCGCGTAGCAGCGGAAAATGCCCAGCGCAACGGCGTCGCCGGACGCCTGCAATTGGCCCTGCCCGATGCCGCACCCACCCCCCGGGCCGATCTCCTGGTGGCCAATATCCTTGCCGAGCCCTTGATCTCCCTAGCGCCGCTCCTCGCCCAACAGGTCCGGCCCCGTGGCCGCATCGCCCTCTCCGGCCTGCTCCATCATCAAGAGGCGGCCGTCCGCCGCGCTTACGCCCCCTATTTCGCGCTGGATCCAGCACAGCGCGAAGAAGACTGGTCGCTCCTGAGCGGCCGCCGCACCTCCGGAGTTTGACCATGGAAATCACCTGCCCACGCTGCGACTCCACCTTTAGCGTCGATGCCGCCGAACTTCGCGCCCATGACTGCCAGGCACAGTGCAGTGTTTGTGACCAGATATTTACGGTCGACGGCGCCCTCTGCGGCGCAACGCCAAGCCCGGCCGGCGCCGGGCGGCGCTGGGCCAAGCGCTTCCTCTTGTTCATCATATTCCTGCTGATTCTGGCCCTCATCGGGCAAGCGGTCTGGTGGACTCAGGCATACAGCTATCTGGCCGGCAATGCCGATCTGCGGCGGGCCATGCTCGGCACCGCCCGGCGCCTGGGCGTGGAGATCCCCTGGCCCGGCCCCAACAAGCAGATCCTCATCGTCAACAGCCAGGTCATCCCCGGCAACGGCAATCTGGCGCGGATCACCGGCACGATCCGCAATACGGCCGACTTCGTGCAGGCCTATCCGGTCATCTCCGTGACCCTCGACAACATTCATGGCGCCCCCGTCGCCCATCTGCGTTTCACGCCCCGGCAATACCTCGCTCCACCCTACCGCGCCGCAGACGGCTTCATACCCCATACCCCCGTGCCTTTCGTGCTGAGCAGTCCCCAACTCATCACCGCGCCGGGGTATCAGGTCACCCTCATCAGCCAGCGCTAAAGACCATGGACCCGAAATTGGATACGGAACCCATGCCCCTCAGCGATTGCGTCGAACTGGTGGTGCAGCAGTACCTCACCGATCTCCAGGGAGAGACCCCGAGCAACATGCACCGCCTGGTGATGGAGGCCGTGGAGCGCGCCCTACTGGACACGGTATTGCAGCGCTGTGCGGGACAACGGGGCGTTGCGGCGCAATGGCTGGGCATCAATCGCAACACCCTGCGCAAGAAACTGCAAAGCTACGGGCTGGAGACCTGAATCAGGCCGGTCCGCCCTTGGCCGGCCGCGCCCTCCCCTTCGGCCAGATAGCGCTGGTAAAATCCCAGGACGCGGGGAACATAGTTCTGGGTTTCCGCATAGGGTGGGATGTGGTAGCCCGACTGTACCACCGCCTGCGAGCCGGCATTATAAGCGGCAATGGCCAGCCGCAGATCCCCACCGAAGGTGCGCAGGAGCTGCGCCAGATAGGCCGTGCCACCGTCGATATTTTCCTGGGCGCTGAAGGCATTGCCCACCCCGAAGCGATCCGCCGTTCCCGGCATGAGCTGCATCAGGCCCATGGCGCCCTTGGGGGAGACGGCGCCGGCGTTGTAACCCGATTCGGCGCTGATGACGGCGTTGATCAGGGCCTGGCTCACGCCAAAGCGCGCCGCCGCCTTCTCGATCAGGGGTTGATAACGCTCCCGTGCCTGGCGATTGAAGCTGGCCCGGGCTGCTGCCACGGCCATCCGAGGGGTGCGCATCACCATCCGGTACTGGGGATTGCCCTGCGGCATGTTCGTCATGTGGATCACGCCGTTGCTATCCGTATAGGCATAAATGTCGGCCCGGGCCGCAGGGGCCGCCAATGCCGTCAGCATCAGGCCCAGGGCCAGGGCCCTCATTTCACCACGCGCAACTGCGGGCGTGCGGCCCGGGGGGCTTCGCCATCGGCCGTCGAGGATGGGCCCGGCGTGGCGGGTGGCGGCGGCTCGGAGGGCAGAACCGGCTCGCCAAAGCCCATGCCTTCCTGGGTTTCCGCCGCATAGATCGCCACCACCGCGCCCATGGGCACCTCCACCGGCCGGGCCACGCCGCCAAAGCGGGCGCTGAAGGAAATCCAGCCATCGGCCATCACCAAGCCATGGCTCGCCCGCGGCGAGATATCCAGGATCATCCGTCCGTCCCGGTCATAACCGGGCGGCACCGCGACCCCCGGATAATCCACCACCACCAAGACATAAGGCGTATATCCCTGTTCCAGACACCAGGTATAAATGGCATTCAACAAATAGGGCTTTGCACTTTCCGGCAACAATCCTGATTCCTCCATCGACTTCACCGGGGCTTGGATCTCCCGGCAAAGGCAGTATATAGACGCTTTTCAGCCAAGCTCAAGGCAGTGCCCACGCTACGCCCAGGGCAGATGAGGGCAAGGTCGCCGGAACCGCGGCAAAAAGCAATGGCACCCTCGCCGCCTTCCCAGCGATCATGAAATGCCTTCCCGGGCCCCGGATTGATTGCGTACTCCGGCTTTCTTCCAAAGAAAACGGATCAGCAATGAGGCCGCTCATGAGCGGCCCTCTTTTGCCCCTTCAGCCCCGGGGAACAGGCCGGAGCAAAACGATCTAGTCCCGGTGGTAGGCCACCACCCGCTCCACCTCGTTCCGGGCCCCCAGGATCACCGGCACGCGCTGGTGCAGGGAGTTGGGCTCAATGTCGAGAATGCGCTGGGTGCCGGTGCTGGCGGCGCCGCCGGCCTGTTCGATGAGATAGGACATGGGGTTGGCCTCATAGAGCAGGCGCAGCTTGCCCGGCTTTTGCGGATCACGATTATCGAAGGGGTAGAGGAAGATACCCCCGCGGCAGAGGATGCGATGCACGTCGGCCACCATGGAGCCCACCCAGCGCATGTTGAAATCGCGCCGACGCGGGCCGTCCTTGCCCGCGTTGAGTTCGTTGATATAACGCTGTACCGGCTCCTGCCAGTGCCGCTGATTGCTCATGTTGATGGCATACTCGCCGGTATCCTCGGGGATGCGCATCTGGGTATGGGTAAGGATATACTCCCCGATGGAAGGCTCCAGGGTGAAGCCGTTGACGCCGTAACCGGTGCTATAGATGAGCATGTTGCAGGAGCCATAGAGGGCGTAACCGGCACAGACCTGTTCCACGCCCGGCTGAAGGAAATCGGCAGGCTCGGCATCCCGGCCCGCAATGGGCGCCTTGAGGATGCTGAAGATGGTCCCCACGCTGATGCCCACGTCGATATTGCTGGAACCGTCGAGGGGATCGAAAAGCAGCAGATACTTGCCCCGCGGGACGCTGTGGGGAATGGGATAGGGGTTGTCCATCTCTTCGGAGACCATGCCCGCCAGGTGCCCCGTCCAGTCCATGGACTTGAGAATGGCTTCGTTGGAGATGAGATCCAGCTTCTTCTGGGTTTCGCCCTGCACGTTATCGGTACCCGCGCTGCCCAGCACCCCCGCCAGACCGCCGCGATAGACCTGGGCGCCGATGAATTTACAGGCGGTGGTGAGGTCGTTGAGCAACCCGGCAAAGTCCCCCGTGGAGCCGGGGTAGAGGCGCGTTTCTTCGATGATGAACTGGCTAAGGGTGGTTCCGATATGCATGACACGGTCCTTTGATGATGATGCCGGGCGGCGCCCTAGAGCGCGCTCAGACCCAGGTGAAATTCCACAGGGGATTCTAGCAAGCGCGTCGTTCCCTGGTCCAACCATTGCAAAAAGTGGATATGGAAGCGATGGGCGCCGCCACTGAACTTGGGAAAATAGCCAAGACCGTCACGCAGGCGGATGCAGACCAGGGCCGGGGGCTGGCGCGGATTGAGGGGAGCGCCGTAACGTCCATCCGCAGCCTCCACCACGGACCAGCCGCAGGTCTCGCGGATCAGGTCCAGCACGAGGCTCACGCCCTTTTCCAGCCCCTCCAGGCTCTCCACCCAGGATGCCAGCAACGCGGCGATCTCCGCGGGCGCCCGCTGGCACCAGAAGGCCAGGATGGGCAGATCACAGTTCGCCAGGCCGCCCGGGACACCCAGCCGCCCCCGGGCCAGGTGAATGAGTTCCTGACGGCGCAGGGCCTCGCCAAAAGGCCCGCGCCTTTCGCGCAAGACCTGCAAGTGCTGGTCAACGCGAAACTGCAAACTGCGCAATTGATCGACGTCCACCTCCGGGCTTTGCGCCCAGAGGGCGAAGGTGTGGGCGAGCCGCTCCAGTTCCAGGATCAGATCGAGGCGCAGTTCGGGACGGTTGCAAAAATCGAGGATTTCGTTGCACGCCCGGAGGGCCGCGCGCAGACTGGCGGGCGCATCGCTTCCGAGAGGCGAGCGGAGTTGGGCAAACACCCCCTCCAAGCGCAGAAAAAGTCGCGTGCGTTCATTGAGAGGATATTCGTAAAGGGACATGCGCAGAGCCTCGCTATTTTTTTAGGGTGCCATAAGGCAAGGTGCGGCGCAAATTTAGGGATTCGGACCGGAATCCGGGTGGAGCGTGGCGAGAAACTCCCGCAACTGACGACGCGCAGCGGCTGGCGAGCCGCTGTTGTCGATGACGACGTCGGCCGCGGCGAGACGGGTGGCGCGATCGCACTGGGCGGCAAGGACCGTGCGGATCTGCGCATCGCTCCAGTCCGAGCGCGCCTTGACCCGGGCCATCTGCTGCTCGGGCAGGCAGTCCACCACCACGACCTGATCCACCAGCGCCCCATAGCCCCCTTCCAGCAGCAGGGGCACAACCCAGACGATGAGGGCGTCGGGATGGGCGGCAGCAATGCGCGCGCTCCGGGCGATCATGGCGGCGCGGATGGGGGGATGGAGCAGGGCTTCCAGCCAGGCCCGGGCCTCGGCATCGGCAAACACGCGCTGGCGCAGGGCGGCCCGCTCCAGGATGCCCTGGGGATTCAGCATCTGCGGGCCGAAATGGGCCGCAATGGCAGCCAGGGCGGGGGTGCCCGGAGCAACGATTTCCCGTGCGAGCAGGTCGGCGTCGATGATGTGGGCACCCGCTTCCGCCAGCCATGCCGCAATGGTGCTCTTGCCGCAGGCCAATCCGCCCGTAAGGCCAATGCGCCAGGCCATCTAGCCGGTCCCCAGCCAATGCAGATAGGCGGCGATGATCTGCTGCGGCCAGAGCAGCATCAGCCAGCCCCCCAGGGCGAGGTAGGGACCAAAGGGCATGGCATAGTCGCGCCCCTTGCCCGCCAGCACATAGGTCATGGCCACCACACCGCCGCTGAGGGCGGCGATGAAGAGGGTCAGGAAGACCGCCTGCCAGCCGAGCCAGGCACCAATCATGGCCAGCAGCTTGAGATCGCCGCCGCCCATACCGTGCCGCCCGCTCCAGCGATGATAACCCGCCGCCAGCAGCCACAGACTGCCATAGCCCAACACCACCCCCGCCACGGCCTCCTGGGGGCTGACCAGGGCAAGACCGGGATGAACCAAAGCCGTCCCATTGAGCAAGAGGCCCGCCAAGATACCGGGCTTGGTGATGCGATCCGGCAGCAATTGCGTTTCCAGATCAATGACGGTGAGGGCCAGGAGGGCCCAAGTCAGGAGCAGGGCGGGAATGAGCCGCAACTCCCAGCCCAGTTCCCAAGCCACCAGTACCGTCAGGGCGGCCGTCAAGAGTTCGAGGGCCGGGTAGCGGAAGGAGATGCGTACCCCGCAGGCATGGCAACGCCCGCGCAGCAGCAGCCAGCTCAGGACCGGAATGTTCTCCCAGGGCCGCAGGCGATGGCCGCATTGCGGGCAGCGGGAAGGCGGATGGACAATGGACTCGCCCCGCGGCAGGCGATACACCACCACATTCAGGAAGCTGCCCAACAGCAGACCAAGAATGCCGAGCATGGTCAGAAACAGCGGAACGGGAACGGGCATCACGGCCTCTCCTCCATGCGCAGTTTCTGCAGACGGGCATGCAGGGACTGCAGACTGATGCCCAGGACGCGCGCCGCAGCGACGGCATCCATCTCTACCCGCTCCAGCGTCTCCCGGAGCAGGCGCGCCTCGGCGGCATCGAGATCCATGGCGGCGTCCTCCCCTTCAGCGCCGGCGGGAAGCGCGCTCGCCGTTCCGCTGGGCTGCAAATCGGCGGCACCGATACTCGGCCCATCATGCAAGGCCAGGGCACGCTCCAGGAGATTTTCCAGTTCGCGCACATTGCCGGGGAAGGGATGGCGCTGCAGCCAGGCCAGGGCATCCGGGCGGAGGGTAACGGCGGGGCGGCCCTGAGCCCTGGCCATGCGCGCCAGCAGGGCAGTGCCCAACTCCGGCAGATCTTCCACCCGCTCGCGCAGGGGCGGTATCTGCAGGGGCACGACATTGATGCGGTAGTAAAGGTCTTCCCGAAATTGCCCTGCCGCCACCATCTGGCCAATGTCGCGATGGGTGGCGGAGATCAGGCGGATATCCAGGGGCAGCTCCCGGGCTGCGCCCAGGGGCCGGATGGCCCGCTCCTGAATGGCCCGCAGCAGCTTGACCTGCATGGACATGGGCAACTCTCCCACCTCGTCGAGAAAGAGCGTACCGCCATTGGCGGCGGCAAAGAGCCCTTCCCGCCGCTGCACCGCCCCGGAAAACGCCCCTTTTTCGGCACCAAAGAATTCGCTCTCCACCAGACCTTCGGGAATGGCGCCGCAGTTGACGGCGATGAAGGGCTGGTTGCTGCGCGGCCCCGCCTCATGGATGGCACGCGCCACCAGTTCCTTGCCCGTACCCGATTCCCCGGCGATGTGTACCGGCGCATTGCTGCGTCCCAGCAGGAGGATCTTTTCGCGCAGGCGCTGCATGATGGGCGAACTGCCCACCAGGCGCGTAGCTGCGCTGGCCGGTGTAACGGCTAGGCCGGCCAAGGCGACGGCCTGTTCCGCCATGCGCCGCAGACGGGCGAGATCAATGGGCTTGGCCATGTAGTCGAAGGCCCCCGCCTGCATGGCCTCGACGGCACCCTCGGCACTGGAATAGGCGGTGATGACGGCTACCGGAGATTGGGGATAGCGATCATGGAGCAGCCGCACCAGTTCCATCCCCGAGCCATCGGGCAGGCGCAGATCCGTCAGGCAGAATAGCGGCGCGGCCTGGGCAATGGCGGCACGGGCCTCGCGCAAGGAAGCCGCCGTCGCCACGGCGAGGTCCATTTCCTCCAGGGTGATGGCCAGCAATTCGAGGATGGCCGGCTCGTCGTCCACAATCAGGGCGAACATTTTCGCAGCATGGTTCATGCGTCGTTACCGCCGGCTGCCGCGTCCCGGGGAAGGATCAGGCGGAACACGGCCCCCCCGCCCGGGTGATTCATGGTCTCGATCCGCCCGCCGTTGAGACGCAGGAGTTCGCGTACCATGGACAGACCCAGACCGGTGCCGCGCGAATCGGTGGTGAAGAAGGGCTCAAAAATCCGTTCCCCCAGAGCGCCGTCAATACCAGGGCCAAAGTCGCGCAACTCCACAGCGATTTCCCCTTTGCCCGAAGGCGCCACGGAGATCTGCAGGCGCGCACTGCCATCGCCAGCCACGCCATGGCGCACGGCATTGTGCAGCAGATTCCAGAGGATCTGGCGGAGGTGGGCGGGGTCGGCAAGGGCCACCAGATCCTCCTGCGGCAGGATCAAATCCACCTGCAAAGGACGGAGGACCGGGTCCTCCCGCAACTGTTCGATCATGGCGGACAGGTACGGACGCAAGGAAAGGGGCTCGGGGTGGGCGGGCCCCGGCCGCGCCATTTCCAGCACCGACTCGACAATGGCGTTGATGCGCAGGGCCTCGCGCTCCAGGATATGACAGAGGCGCAGGGCGGCGGGCTCCTGCACACGCTCGCCCAGAAGCCCGGCGGCGTGGCGAATGGCGCTCAGGGGATTGCGGATCTCATGGGCAATATTGGCGGCCAAACGCCCGAGGGCCGCCAGTTGCAGCTCCCGTTCGCGGGCGCGAAGCTGTGAGGCATCCTGTAGGAGGAGCAGCCGAAAGGGGCTGTCCGGCAAGGCAAACTGGCGCAGGATCAGCGTCCGGCTGACCCCTTCCAGGGCCGGATCGCTCGTCCCCAGATCGACGCTGGTGGCTTCGTCCGCCGGTCCCACGGACTGCCGCACGGCCGTCGCCAGACGGGGATGCACCAGATCCAGGGGAATGGGCGCCTCCATCCAATGCCGGTAACCCGAAAGCAGGCGGGCGATGGGATTGCTGAGGATGACCCGGCTCTGCTGATCCAGCACCATGACCCCGACATCCATGTGCTGCACGATCTCCCGGCTCAGGGCATTGAGGTTGAGGACCTCGGCACCGCGCTGGTTGGCCAGACGGGTACTGCGCTCCAGGCTGGCCACCAGGCTATCGGCCAGTACCGCCACCGCAATGAGGGCGAGGACATATATGAGGATCTGGCCAAGGGGGGGATGATCCAGGGCCATGCCGCCGGCCAGGGATTCCATGAGCAGGAGCACCAAGAGGACCCACACAAAAACGAAGGCGCTCTGGCCGCGCAGGAGACTGGCCGTAGAGACCAGGAGCAGGAAGGGCAAGATGCTGAAGGGTCCGTTCAACCCCCCACCGAAGTGCAGCAAGGCCAGGACCAGCAGGGTATCGATTCCCACCTGCACAAAGGCGTGCAGGCGCGCCTGGGGGGGCCACCGCAGCATCACGGCGGCCAGATAGGCAAGACTGACGGCTGCCGCCGCCAGGGTCAAGGCGCGCAACAGGGCGCCGTTGCGCCCCAGATCGATGACCGTATCGCTCACCGGCAACTGCACCAGGAGGGCGATAGCCGCCGTGATCAGCAGCCGATAGGCAGAGATCCCCCAAAGCCGCTGCCAGTCGCCCTCACCTGCGGCCTGGACCACCACCGTCAATGGCCGCCGGTCACCACGGCACCCAGCTTGAAGATGGGCAGATACATGGAAATGACCAGGGTGCCGATGATGACGCCGAGGACCACCATGATGGCCGGTTCCATGAGACTGGTCATCCGGTTGACGGCCTCGTCCACTTCGCCCTCATAGAAGTCCGCCACCTTGGCCAGCATCTCTTCCATGGCGCCCGACTCTTCGCCGATGGCGATCATTTGCGTGACCATGGGCGGGAAGAGCCCCGTTTCCTTCAGGGGCTCGGAAAGCCGTGTACCCGAGGCCACGGCATCGCGGGCCTTGCTGATGGCGTTTTCGATGACCACATTGCCGGAACTGCGGGCGATGGTTTCCAGGGACTCGGTCATGGGTACGCCGGCGCCGTGCATGGTGGAGAAGGTGCGGGTAAAGCGGGCAATGGCGCCCTTGAGCATGACATCGCCAATGACCGGCATGCGCAGGAGCAGGCGATCCCAGATCTCCCGGAAGCGCCGCGAGTGCTTATGGGCGTAGATCATGGCCGCCACGCCGCCGATGGGAATCCCGAAGACCAGGAACCAGTAACGCACGAACTCGTTGGAGACATTGATCACGAATTGGGTGAGCACCGGCAGGTTGGCGCCAAAGCTGCTGAATAACTGCGCAAAACGGGGAATCACGAAGATCATGAGGATGGCCGTCACGCCGAAGGCCACGGTGACAATGGCGGAGGGATAAAACATGGCGGATTTGATCTTGCTCTTGAGGGCCAGGCTTTTTTCGCGGTAGGCGGCGAGCTTGAGCAGGATGGTATCGAGAATACCGCCCATCTCGCCCGCCGCCACCAAGGCCACATAGAGGCGATCGAAATAGGCGGGAAAATGGGCAAAGGCCTCGGAGAGCCGTTCACCTTCCTCCAGATGGCGCTTCACGTCCATCATCAGCTTGCGCATGCCCCGTTTGCCGGTGCCCTTGCCTAGCAGGTCGATGGCCTGCACCACGGGCAGGCCGGCGTTGATCATGGTGGCAAGCTGCCGGGTCATGACCACGATGTCCTTTTCCTTGACCCGCCCGCCGCCAAAAAGGGGCTGCGCCTGCTTGCGCACCGTGGTGGGGTTGAGGCCCATGCGCCGCAAGGTGGCGCGCACCACCGCCAGCGAGGCCGCTTCCATCTCGCCCTTGCGCAGGTTGCCGTTGGGCTCCTTGGCCTCCCAGTTGTAGACGTCCCGTTTCGGTTCGCGCAGCTTTTTGCCGCCCGCCCTGTCCTGCATCGCTTGCGCCATGGTCACTCCCTCTCCGGCTTGTCTGCCGCGCCGGAAAATAATTGAATCAATCGATTATAAATTGGTGACCCGCAAGACTTCATCCAGGCTGGTCGCCCCTTCCCTTACCCGCCGCAGCCCCGACTGGCGCATGGTGATGACACCTTCCTGGGCGGCCTGGCGCGCCAGGTCGATGGAGGTGCCGCCGCGCATGATGATCTCACGCATGGCATCGCTCACCGGCATCACCTGGTAAAGCCCAAGGCGCCCTTTATAGCCGGTATTATTGCACTTTTCACAGCCCGTCGCCGTCATGGGCCGCCAGCCGGTCAGTTCCTCGGCCTGGAAACCGGCCTCCAGGAGGGCCGGATCCGGGATCTTGGCGGGTTTTTTGCAATGGATGCAGAGCTTGCGGGCGAGGCGCTGGGCCATGACGAGATGCACGGAGCCGGCGATGTTGTAGGTGGGAATGCCCATATTCTCCAGGCGGGTGAGGCTCTGGGGCGCATCATTGGTATGCAGGGTGGCCAGCACCAGATGTCCGGTCTGGGCGGCCTTGATGGCCGTTTCCGCGGTTTCCAGGTCGCGCACCTCACCCACCATGATGATATCCGGATCCTGGCGCAGGAAAGAGCGCAGGGCTGCGGCAAAGCTCAGGCCGATGCGCTCGTTGACGTTGACTTGGTTGATGCCGTAGACGGTGATTTCCACCGGGTCTTCGGCGGTGCTGATATTCACATCGCCGGTGTTCAGGATGTTCAGCGCCGTATACAGCGTGGTGGTCTTGCCCGAGCCGGTCGGGCCGGTGACCAGGATCATGCCGTAGGGGCGGCGGATGGCGTCTTCAAAGGCCTTTTGCTGCTCGGGAAGAAAACCCAGTTGATCGATGCCCACCCGCGAACTGGCGGGATCGAGAATACGCAGGACGATGGTCTCGCCATTGGTGGTGGGCAAAAAGGAGACGCGGAAATCGATCACGCGATCCGGCGGTATGCGCACCCGCAAACGCCCATCCTGGGGCAGGCGGCGTTCGGAGATATCCAGACGGCAGAGGATCTTGAGGCGGGAGGTAACCCCGTCGCGCAACTGGACCGGCGGGTGGAGAACGTCATGGAGGACGCCGTCCATCCGGTAGCGGACGCGCACGTCCTTTTCGTAGGGCTCGATGTGGATATCCGAAGCCCCGCGTTGAATGGCGTCCAGGAGGAGCTGCTGGGCGAAGCGCACCACCGGCGCATCCTCGATACCTTCCTCCACCTTGGCCAGATCGAATTCTTCCTGCTCCTCCGCGGCAGTCGCCGCCTGCTCGGCAAAAAGATCCGCCAGCCGCCCGCGCATACTGCCGGCACTGGCATCCACGGCCCGCGCCAGCTTGTCGGCCTCGACGAGAACGGGGGTAACCTGCAGGCCGGTGTTGAACTTCACATCCTCCACCGCCTTGAAATCCGTGGGGTCGGCCATGGCCAGATAGAGGACGTTTTCATGGCGGGACAGGGGCAGGACCTGATAGCGCTCCATGAGGCCGCGATCCAGCAGCCGCATGATCGTTTCGTCCAGGTCGACGGCATTGAGGTCCAGCATCGGCACGCCGTAGCGCTCGGAGAGATAGGCCATGAGGGCCGCGGGCTGGACCGCGCCATGTTCCACCAGCGAGAAGATCAGCGGCTTCTTGCTTCGCGCTGCGTTTTCCGCCGTGCTGCGCAGCACAGTCTCTTCCCCGAGGCCGTTGGCCACCAGGGCGCGCAGCAGAGGCGTTAACGCGGTGCTTTCTGGGTTTGTAGCCATGCGCTCAATGTGTCCTGAATGGCCTTGCTCCGGGGAGCCAGGCCCGTCCATCCCTGAAAACTTTCCGCCCCTTGCTGGACCAGCATGCCCAGACCGTCCACGGTGCGCCGGCCGAGCCGGCGGGCGGCCCGCAACAAGGGCGTTTCCAAGGGGTTATAGACGATATCGCAGACAATGCCATCCGGGCGGAGCCGCTGCAGATCCAGCTCGGGATGGTCCTCGCCCTGGAGGCCGCGGGAACTGGTATTGACCAGCAGGGCCGCTGCGGCCAAGGGCTGGGCCAGAACCGCAGCCTCCAGGGGCAGGGGTTGCACGGGGAACTGGGGAAATTGCCGGGCCAGAGCCGCAGCGCGGGGGAGATGGCGATTGGCCAGGAAGATCGGCGCGCAGCCGGCAACACCCAGGGCGTAAATGATGGCGCGGGCGGCGCCCCCGGCACCAATGACCAGAGCGGCTCCGCCCCGCCAGTCCGTTCCGGCGGCAGCGGTGAGGGCGCGCGCAAAGCCGCTGGCATCGGTATTGTGGCCGCGCATGCGCTGCTGGGTAAAATCCAGCGTGTTGACGGCGCCGATGGCCCTGGCCTCGGGCGTCAGCGCGTCCAGAAAGGGCAACACGGCCTCCTTGTGGGGTACGGTGACATTGACCCCGCGCACCCCCAAGGCCGGCAGACCGCGCAGGGCTGCCTCCAGGTGTGCGGCCTGCACGGGGAAAGGGACGTAGACCATGTCCACCCCCTGCTGTTCGGCAAAGAGGCGATGCATCCACGGCGACAGGCTATGCGCCACCGGGTCGCCGATGATGCCGTAGACGGCCGTCCTGCCGCTCGGCTGTCCGGGTGCTGCTATGGTCATCCCTCTGCTCCCCATCCGTTACGGCTACCCATGATTCATTTATTCTTATACCGAATCATTTTCTTCATCAACAAGGGCCAGTTGCCGCCGGGATGGATGCCGCCCAGCACCACCGTCCGGGCGGCGCCGGTTACCGCCGGCAGGTTGCCCGGACGGCCCAGGAGGCATTGGGCGCCGAGCCAGGCAAAGGCCAGCGCCTCCAGGGCTTGGCTGGGGATGCCCGTAGCCTGGGCACCGTGGACGATGCGGATGGCGGGGAGCGCCCTTTGCAGGGAGGCGAGCAAGGCCGGGTTCTCCGCCCCGCCGCCAAAAACCAGCATCTCCGGGCTCTCCGGTGTCCAGCGCCGTACCGCCCGGGCAATGGACTGGGCGGTGAGGGCGAGCAAGGTCGCCATGAGATCTTCCACCCGCCCTTCCCATTCCCCCAGGAGCTTCGCCGCCAACGGCAGGCCAAAGGCCTCCCGTCCTGTGCTTTTGGGCGGGGGCGACAGAAAATAGGGCCAGTCCAGCCACTCGGCCAGAAGGGCTTGGTTCGCCACCCCCCCCAAGGCCAGGCGCCCCCCCTGATCGCAGTGGAGGCGGCCACCGCTGTGCAGATCCGCCACGGCATCGAGGAGGACATTCCCCGGCCCCGTATCAAAGGCCAGTACCGGACGGGGATCATGGCTGCCCGGCAACCAGGTAAGATTGGCCATGCCGCCCAGATTGAGGATCAGGCGCGGCCCCGGGGCGGCAAAGATGTGCTGGTGAAAGGGCGGCACCAGGGGTGCTCCCTGTCCTCCGGCCGCCACATCGGCGCGGCGGAAGTCATTCACCACCGTCAGCCCCGTCGCCGCCACGGCATCGGCGGCGGAGCCGATCTGCAGCGTGAAACCCTCGCTACCCGCAGGCTGGTGGCGAATGGTCTGACCATGGATGGCGATAAAGTCCACGGGACCGAGGCCGTGCATGGCGTCCCGCGCGACGACCCCGTAGAACTGCCCCAGGCGCCGGTCCAGGCGCGCGGCGGCCTCCACCGTCAGGGCATCGTTGGCGGCCAGCACCGCAGCGCGCAGGTCCGGGGGATAGGGCGTATCGACCCAGCCGCGGAAGCGGCAATGGCCATCGGCGCCCAGCTCCAGACATGCGGCATCAACGCCGTCGGCGCTGGTCCCGGACATGAGACCCAGTCCGCGCAGGACGCCTTTCGACCCGGCGCCATTCATCCGCCAGGCCCCTAAGCGCCGCCGTCCCGACTATCCGGAAAGAGGAGCTCAGTGCCCCTCTTCGCCAGCCCCATGCACATGCCCGTGGGCCAGCTCTTCCGCCGTCGCATCGCGCACGCCCAGCACCGTCACGTCGAAGTTCAGCGTCATGCCCGCCAAGGGATGATTGAGATCGACGGTGACATCATCGCCCTCGATATCGATCACCGTGGCCATCTTGCTGCCTTCTTCGGTCATGGTTTCGAACTGCATGCCCACTTCCAGCTCTTCCGGATCATCAAAGTCCTCGACGCCCACCACTTCGACAAGGTCCTCTTCCCAGTCGCCATAGCCCGCTTCGGGGGGAATGGATACCTGTACCTTGTCGCCGGCGCGGTGCCCGGCCAGGGCATTTTCCAGACCGGGGATGATGCCGTGGTGACCATGCAGATAGATGAGGGGTTCTTCGCCCTCGGAGCTGTCGATGAGCTCGCCTTCTTCATCGGTGAGCGTGTAGTCAATGGTTACAACCTTGTCCTTGGCGACGATCATGGTGCGCATCCTTTGCTGGGGTGTAGGGGTAGTTTATCCCGCCGTGGCGGAAACGGCAAAATCCGTTGCCGCCCCAGGCTCTCCCGTCTGCAGCGCCTCGTCCCATCCCTCCAGGTGGGGGAGGAGGATGCTCGCCAGCGCCTCGATCCAGGCCGGATCGTCATTGAGGGCCGGGATATAATGCATTTCCTTGCCGCCGGCGTGGAGAAAGCCTTCCTTGCCTTCCATGGCGATCTCTTCCAGGGTCTCCAGGCAATCGGCGGCAAAGCCGGGGCAAAAGCAGTCCACCCGTCCCACCCCTGCCTTCGCCAGGGACTGCAGGGTCTGGCCGGTATAGGGCCCCAGCCATTTGGCCGGACCAAAGCGGCTCTGAAAGGTCTGTACCCAGGCCTCCGGCGGCAAGCCCAATTCCGCCACGAGGAGTTCCGTGCTGCGCTCGCACTGGCGGCGATAGGGGTCGCCCAGGGCTACGCAGCGTTCGGGCAGGCCGTGGAAGGAGATCAGCAGGCGATCGGGCTGGCCGTGGGCCTGCCAATAGCTGCGCACCCGTCCCGCCAAGGCGGCAATATAGGCCGGGTGATCGTGCCAGTCGCGGATCATGCGCAGCTCGGGAATCTCGCGCTGCCCCCGCAGGATTGCCGCGACCGCGTCAAAGGTGGAGGCGGTGGTGGCAGCGGCATACTGGGGATAGAGGGGAACCAGAAGAATCCGCGTGCAACCCTGTTGGCGCAGGGCGGCCAGCCCGGCGGCCAGGGCGGGGTTGCCATAACGCATGGCCAATTCCACCCGCACCTGACCGTGAAAGCGCGCCTGCAGCAGGGCGCCCAAAGCATCGCTCTGGCGCTGGCTGTAGACCAGGAGGGGGGATCCCTCGGGCATCCACACGCTGGCGTAGGCCCGCGCCGAGCGGGCGGGGCGAGTCAGGAGAATAGGGCCATTGAGGATGGGCCACCAGAGCAGACGGGGGATCTCCACCACCCGCGGATCGCTGAGGAACTCGCGCAGGTAGCGGCGCACGGCGCCGGTTTCGGGGGCGTCGGGAGTGCCCAGGTTCACGAGCAGGATACCGATCACGGGAGATCCCCCAGGTCGAGCCAGACCGGCGCATGATCCGAAGGGCGTTCCGCACGACGCGCCTCGCGGTCGATGCCGGCGGCCCCCAGGACCGGCAGGAGGGCGGAGGAAACCAGGATCAGGTCGATACGCAGGCCAAGATCGCGGCGGAACATGGCGGCCCGATAATCCCACCAGCTCCAGGCCCGGGCTTCGGGGTAGAGATGGCGGAAGCTGTCGTGGAAACCCAGTTCATGGATGCCGGCCAGGGCCGCACGCTCGGCGGGGGAGCAAAGGACCTCCTCGCCCCAGGCCTCAGGGTCGTAGACGTCCATATCCGTGGGCGCAATGTTGAAGTCGCCGAGAAGCGCCAGGCGGGGATGGCGAAGCAGTTCGTCGGCCAGAAACGCCCGCAGCCGCGCCAGCCAGGCGAGCTTGTAGGCATACTTGTCGCTAGCCACGGCCTGTCCATTGGGCACATAGACATTCACCACCCGCAAGGAGCCGACGCTCGCGGCGCACAGACGGGCCTGACTGTCATCCCCGTCCGGCCAGCCGCATAGAGGATCTACGGGTGTGGCCCGGCTGAGAATGGCGACGCCGTTGTAGGTGGGCTGACCATGGAAAACCGCATGATAACCAAGCGCCCGTAGGGCCTCGACAGGAAACTGGGCATCGGTGAGCTTGGTCTCCTGCAAACAGAGTACATCCGGCTGCTGCGCGGCGAGCCAGTCCAGCACCTGCGGCAGGCGCACCTTGAGGGAATTCACATTCCAGGCGGAAATTTTCATGGCCACTGCGCGCCCCGTCCAATCCCAGGATAGGGCGTCCGTTCCCCCCTCATTGCGGCTCGGTCTGAGCGACGCTGGGCCGGTCATGGAGGCTGTGAAGCCAGGCGACCAGGTCGGGAAACTGGACGAGGAAATCCGGCGCGCGCAGGTCCACATAGGCCGTGGCAGCGACGGCGGCTATCTGCTGGAGGGGCAGCACCGGGAGATCGCGGCCATGAGTCCACGCGGCGCTTTCCCGCTGCAGGGTGGTGAGGCCGGCGACCACCTTGCCGCGCAAGCGGAGCAGCAAGGCCTGATCCTGGCAGTCCTTGGAGCGGCGTTGTTCCTGGACCCAGGCCACCGTGGCATCCATGATGCCGCCGGCCAGGGCCTCGCTGCGCAGGGCGCGCAAGCGGCCCTCGGGATCGTGGGGAATGATGGCCGGATCAGGACGAAATTGCTCCAGAAACTGGACAATGACCGCCGAGTCATAGATGGGCTCGCCGTCATTGCGCAGCAGTACCGGGACCTTGCCCAAGGGATTGTGGGCCAGGGCGGGGTGATCACTGGCGCGCAGATCCACCCACTCTACGCCGCAAGCTATTCCTTTTTCCATGAGCACCATACGCACCTTGCGGGCGTAGGGGCTGGTCTGGGTCGCAAAGAGTCGCATGAATCCCCCTTGTCGGCGTGCGCCGTTCGACGTTGAATTCTGTTATCATGGCGAAAGCCCCGACCAAAGCCAAGCCAAAATTCATGAATTATGACCATCAGTTTCACGCCGGAAATGCCGCCGACTGCTGCAAGCATCTGGCCCTGACCCTGTCCTTGCAGGCCCTGACCCGCAAGGACGCGCCCCTGGCCTACATCGACACCCACGCCGGCGCTGCGCGCTACGCCCTGGCCCGGGAAGGGGAACACCGGGAGGGGATTGGCCGTCTGTGGAGCGACCGGCGCAGCCTCGTGCACGCCGCAACCTGGTTGAAAACCGTAGCGGCGGCCAATGCCGATGGCGCCTTGCGCTATTATCCCGGCTCGCCGACCGTGGCCGCGGCCCTGCTGCGCCCTACGGACCGGATGGTCCTTTGCGAGCAGGAGGCAGAACCGGCCCAGGCGCTGCGCACCGCCATGGGCCGCCGTGCGCATACCAGCATTCTGGCGGAGAACGGGTACCGCGCCCTCTTCGCGCAAATCCCTCCGGCGGAGCGGCGCGGCTTGGTGCTGCTGGACCCGCCCTTCGAGGCCCGCGACGAATGGGAACGCCTGACCGACACCCTGCTGCGCGCTTACCAGATCTGGCCCCAGGGGGCGTACCTCGTCTGGTACCCCGTCAAGACCCGGGGCATCATTACCCGCTTCCTGCAGGGCTTGCGCGGCAAGCTGCCGGCTACGGTGATGGAGCTCCTGCAGCGTCCCGAAGAGGGCCGCGAGCGCCTCATCGGCAGCGGCCTGCTGATGGTCAACCCACCATGGGGGGTGGTGGACAACCTGGCCGCCGCCCTCACGGAGATCGGTCCATTGCTGGCGGATCCGGCCATGGGCGGCCGCTGGTCCCTGCGCTGCGAGGGTTGGCCCAAGGCGCCCGTTCCTGCACAATAACCCCGGCATTCCAAGGATCTTTCCATGAGTACCCCAGCCACCACCCTCCCCTCCGTCGCCCATGTGCGCAAGCTCCTTTTCTATGGTGGTCCCCACTCGCAGTTGGTCGGCGAGCTGGAAAACCGCCCCGAACAGGAACGCGGCGTAGCCGTGCTCTATCACCTCGCCTTGCGCTATGGCGTCATCAGCCCAACGGCGGCACGGGAGGGCCTGGCCCTGCTGGTCACCGCAGGATCCGCCGACGATGCTGCCCGGAAAATCCTGGAAAAGGTCATCGTCCAGGGCGACTTTCTGGCGGTACGGGTCCTGCGCTGATGCGGCTCTATAGCTGGAACGTCAACGGCTGGCGGGCGGCGCGCAAGAAGGGCCTTGCCGACTGGGTGGCAAGGGCCCGCCCGGATGTCCTCTGCGTACAGGAAAGCAAGGCCGATCCCGCCCAGTTGCCGGAGGATGAGGCCCGGCTGGCCGATTACGACGGACTGTGGGCCGTAGCCGCACGCTCCGGCTATAGCGGTGTGGCCAGCTTTTGTCACCCTCCCTGTCGGCATCGGCAGGTCGGCTTGGGCATCCCCCGCTTCGATGTCGAAGGCCGGGTGGTCATCACCGACTGCGGTGATTTCGACCTCTACAATGTCTACTTTCCCAACGGCAAGTCCAGCCCCGAGCGGCTGGCCTACAAACTGGATTTTTACGCCGCCTTTTTGGATCACATCAATGCCCGCGTGGCCGCCGGGCGGCCGGTCGTATTCTGCGGCGATGTCAATACCGCCCATCACCCCATCGATCTCGCCCGCCCCAAGGAGAACGCCAGGATCTCCGGTTTCCTGCCCGAGGAACGCGCCTGGCTGGACCAATGGGAGGCGGCGGGCTGGGTGGATAGCTTTCGTCACCTCTACCCCGAGCGCGTGGAATACTCCTGGTGGAGCCAGCGCACCAATGCCCGGGCGCGCAACGTCGGCTGGCGCCTGGATTATTTCTGGGTGCATCGGAGCCTGCTGGGGCGCGTGCGGGATGCCGGCATCGCCACGGAGGTCATGGGCGCGGACCACTGCCCGGTCTGGCTGGAGATCAACTGATGGACATGGACGCCTACGCCCGTGCCCCGCGCGCCCATCTGCGCAGCGTGGCCGATTATCTGCGTTGGGGGGCAAGCCGCTTTGCCGCCGCCGGCATCGACTGCAGCCAGGGCCGCCAGCACCCGCGGGCCGAGGCCGAGTACCTCCTGGCCCGTGCCCTGCACCTGGAGCCGGAAGATCTGTCCGGACTATGGACAGCGCGCCTGCTCCCTGCGGAAGGGGAGCGGGTGCTGCAATTTTTCTACCAACGGGAGTTGCTCCGCCGGCCGGCCGCCTATATCACGGGCGAGGCCTGGTTTGCCGGCTTGCGCTTTCGCGTGGACGAGCGGGTATTGATCCCCCGCAGCCTCCTGGAACCGTTCATCGAGGAGGGTTTCTCCCCCTGGGTGGAAGAGGATCGGGTGCAGCGCATCCTGGAAATCGGCACCGGCTCCGCCTGCATGGCCATTGCGCTGGCCTTGCGCTTTCCCGAGGCCCAGGTCGATGCCGTGGATCTGTCAGCCGACGCCCTGGCCGTCGCCCGCGCCAATGTCCGCGCCCATGGCCTGGAAGGACGCGTGCGCCTGCGGGAGTCGGACCTCTTCAGCGCCCTGGGCGGCGAGCGTTATGACCTGATCCTCAGCAACCCCCCTTATGTGGATGCCGCAGCCATGGCGGAACTGCCGCCCGAATACCGCCATGAACCCCGGCAGGCCCTGGCTGCCGGTGAGGATGGCCTCGCCTGCCTGCTGCCGCTGCTGGACGCCGCCCCGCGCCACCTCACTCCCCACGGTGTATTGGTCGTGGAAACCGGTGATGCCGAAGAGGCCCTCATTCGCCGCCGCCCGGACCTCCCCCTCATCTGGCTGGAACATCCGGCGGGCGGCTCCGGGGCCTTCCTCATGCTGGCGGAGGACGAGGGATGAACCGCCCTCCCGTCAGGGGTTTTTTGCCGCATCCGGATCCTGCCCGATGAGTTCCAAAAAGGCCCTTACCGCCAGCGACTGAAAAGGGACCTGGGGCAGGAGCAGATAGAGGGTCCAGATCAGGCCGCCCGGGGGGCTGAGGCGCAAGGAGGCCAAGGGCCAGCGCACCCGATCCAGGGCCTCCACCGCGGCAAAACCGATCCCCAGGCCCGCCGCCACCGCCTCGCGCAGGGCCTCGACACCCGTCACCTCGACACTGTAACGGGCCCGCAAACCCGCCCGGGCCAAGGCCGCTTCCACGGTGCGCCGCACTCCCGAGAGGGGCTCCCGCCAGACGATGGGCTCTTGCAGCAATTCCGGCCAGGTCACCGCCACCCGCCCTTCCCGCACCCAGGGATGGTCCCGGGGAAGAATGGCCACGATTTCGTCTTGTCGCCAGGGCCGTTGCAGGAAATGGCCCGGCAGGACAGCCGCATCCACGGCGTCTTCCATGAAGAGCAGATCCCAGGCCCCCAGAGCGGAGAGCGCCCAGTCCATGGGGCCGGTCTTGAGTTGCACCTGTATGCCGGGATAGCGGCTGCGGAAGGTAGCCAGGTGCTCCAACAGGAAATAGTTGGCCACCGTATTGCTGGCCGCAATGCGCAGGCTCCCTTCCTGCAGGGCATGCTGGCGCGCCGCCCAGCCCTGCACTTCGCCCAACACATCGCGGAGGCGCCGGGCATAAGGCAGGAGCGCCTCCCCTGCAGCCGTGAGACGGATGCCCCGTCCGGCACGCTGGTAAAGGGGCTCGCCAACGGCCTCGTTCAAGGCCCGCAGGCGCTCGGAAACGGCGGGCTGACTACGCCGCAGCACCTCTGCCCCCGCACCCACGCCACCCGCCTCCGCCACAGCCAGGAAGGCCAGGAGATCTTCGCTATGAAAATACATCGGAAATATCGATCATTAATCTCCAATCAATCTATTTGACGAATATTAATCCCCAGCCTAGGGTATCGACAAGGGCGCCGGCCGGAATAACGGTACGCCCATGGCGCCCTTCCGCCGGAAAACCCCTTCGCGCAGCGCTCAGGAACCCATGGAAAACCGTAGCACCACCCTCCCCGCCCTGTTCACCGGCGTTGCCCTGGCACTGGGTCTGGGCTCCTTCGAAGGCTCCGCCGTCCAGGGCATCCTCCCGTACATCGCCGGGGGACTGGCCACCAGCAGCGATCATTCCCTGTGGACCCTCACCTACTTCATTGTCCACTGGTCCCTGGGGATCACCCTGATGCCCTGGACCACAGCGCGTTTCGGTGCCCGCCGGGTATTCCAAGGCGCCGTAGTCCTTGCCGCCCTGGGCACCATCATCAGCGCCCTGACCCCCAACCTGTGGATCATGCTGCTTTCGCGCGCCATGGAGGGGATCGGGGCAGGACTCCTGGTGCCCCTCAGCCAAAGCCTCTTTCTGCGCCACAGCGCTCCGGCGCGCCACGGCATGGTCACCATGTTGTGGAGCAATGCCATGTTGCTGCCCTTTTTTGTGGGGCCGGCCATTGGCGGCTGGCTGGCCACCAGCCTCAATTTCCGCTTCATTTTCTGGCTCTCCCTGCCCCTCTGGGGATTGGCCTGGTTCCTCGGGCGCATGGGCATTCCCGCGGGTGGGGAGCAGGGCGACATGCCGGCCTTTGACCTGCCCGGCTTCGGCCTCCTCTACGCCGGGCTCATGGCCCTGCAGGTGACCCTGGATCAGGGGGAGCAGTACGGCTGGTGGCAGTCGCCCTTCATCCTGCACATGGCCTTGGCGGCGCTGATCCTCTTGCTGCTCTTTGCCTGGCGGGAAAGCCGGGCGGAACATCCGTTGCTGCGGTTTTACTTCCTGCAGCGGCGCAATTATTGGCTCGGCCTCCTCCTGCTCTGCCTGGGCTGGTCACTGTTCATGGGCTGGGCTACGGAACTGCCCCTCTGGGCCGAAGAAAGTCTCGGTTTCAACGGTTATTGGGGTGGTGTCTTGCTGTTGCCCATCGGCCTGGCGGCGGTGCCCGTCTCCACCCTCATGGACCGTCTGCAGGGGCTCTTCGGCCTGCGCCGCTTGGCGGCCCTGTGCTTTTTGCTCTTTGCCGCCGCCTATGGCGGCAGCTACTTCAGCCCCCAAAGCGGCCTGGCCGAGATCTTCTGGCCCATGTTGCTGCTCGGGCTGGGGCTGGGGATGCTCTTTGTGCCCCTGACCATGATCATCCTCTCCGGCATTCCCGCCGAAGACATCCCCAAGGCCGCCACCACCAGCAATTTCATCCGGGTCTTCAGCGCCAACATCGGCGTGAGTCTGATCAGCGTATATGCGGTCCGCGACGGCGCCCTGGCCACCAGCGCCTTCCATGACCAGCTCCTCGCCTATGGCGGCCAGCCGGTCATATCACCCCAAACCCTGGCCAGGCTCGTGGCCGTGCAGGCCAGCACCCTGAGCATCGACAACCTGCTGCGCCTGTCCATGTGGCTCTGCCTGCTGGCGGCGCTGGCGGCCTACGCCTTCCTCATCCCGCCCCGGGCCATAGCCACTCCCAGCAGTCCGCGCAGCTATGTGGAAGAGGCGGAAGAAGAGGCGGCCTCGTCCTGATGGGCCGCCATCGGCCCATGCCGGGCCAGCACCACCTCCTGGCGCGGGCGCGGGATTTCGATGCCGGCCCGTTCCAAGGTCTCGGCCAGTGCCCAATTGTACTGGGCGCGGGTATGGCCGGGGCGGGTCAGGCCATCGCGTCCTACCCAGACGATCATCTCGCAGTCATACCCCGCATCGGCAAAGGCCGTGATCCACAGGTTGGGCTCGTGGATGCCGTCGGCCACCGTCGTATCCACGGAACGGGCAGTGGCGATCACCAGCCCGCGCAAGCGCTCCCGGTCGGTGCCATAGGCCACCCGAAAAGGGATATGCAGGCGCATGAGGGGCTCATCCAGGCTCCAGTTGATCACATCGCCGTTGATGAACTGGGAATTGGGCACCAGGATGTCCACATGATCGTTGGTCATCACCCGGGTATAGCGCACGCCGAGCTGTTTCACTTCGCCGTGCATCCCGTTTTCCTTGAGCTGAACATAGTCGCCCACCTTGATGCTGCGCTCGAAAAGCAGGATCAGCCCCGAGGCAAAGTTGCTGAAGATGTTCTGCAGGCCGAAGCCCAGACCCACGCCCACCACGCCGCCGAAGATGGCCAGGCTGCTGAGATTGACGCCGATGGTCTGCAGCGCCACCAGGAGTCCCAGGGCAATGAACAGATAATAGGTGACGCGGGAGATGGCATAGGCCGTGGCATGATCCAGACGCCGGCTCAGCAGTCGCCGCAGGGTACGCCGCAGCCAGGCCGCCCCCCACCACAGGAAGACGAGGATGAGCAGGAATTCGCCGATGCCCAAGGGATGCACGGCGAGATTGCCGGGCAAGGGCAGCGGGCGGTTCAGCCAGGCCCAGACCTGCGTCAGCGTGTCCTGCATCAATGGGTCCTCTCGTCTTCGTCGGCCCAGCGCCTGGCCAGGCTATCCAGGGCATCCAGCACACTACCCAGTTCCTGGCCACGGGCATTGAGCCCATAGGTGACCTCGGGAGGAATACTGGGGTGGTGCTCCCGGAAAATGACTCGGGCCTGCTCCAGCATGCGCAGACGCTCCGTCAGCATCCGCGCCGAGATGCCGCCGACCGCGCGTTTCAGGGCCCCGAAGCGCAACGGCCCCCGTTGGCGCAGCACCCAGAGGATGTATGTGGTCCACGGCCCCATGAGCAAACGGAGCAAGGCATCCATGGGGCAACTCGTATCTTGTCGGGTCTGTCGCGCCACGTTTTGGTTACTCTTTAGTACCTACTTCACAAAATATACTGCGTGCGCTCTACTAGGACAAGCAGCGTCCACACGCACAGAGGAGTCAACCGATGAGCAAGATCCTGATTCTCTATTACAGCACCTGGGGACACGTGGAAAGCATGGCCGGAGCCGTGGCCGAAGGCGCCCGCAGCGTGGCGGGCAGCGCCGTCACCATCAAGCGGGTACCCGAAAGCATGACCGCCGAAACCCTGGCCGCCATCCATGCCAAGACCGGCCAGGCCGCTCCCGAGGCCCATCCCGACGAACTCGCCGATTACGACGCCGTGATCTTCGGTACGCCGACCCGCTTCGGCAACATGACCGGGCAGATGCGCAACTTCCTCGACCGCACCGGCAATCTCTGGCAGCAGGGCAAGCTGGTGGGCAAGGTAGGCAGCGTTTTCGTCAGCACCGCCACCCAGCACGGTGGCCAGGAAACCACCATCACCTCCTTCCACAGCTACCTTCTGCATCAGGGAATGGTCGTGGTGGGCGTGCCCTATAGCTGTCAGGGACTATTGAACATGGAGGAGATCACCGGCGGTTCGCCCTACGGCGCCGGCACGCTGGCCAAGGCCGACGGCAGCCGCCAGCCCAGCGCCAACGAACTCGGCATCGCCCGCTTCCAGGGCCGGCATGTGGCCGAAATTACCCGCAAGCTCTTTGCCTGAGTCGAGCCGGACGGGGATGCCGCCCGGCCATGAGCCGTCCCCGCGGGGGTTTCAGTGCTTGCCCGGTGCCAGGGGAACGCCCCGGCGTTCGTAGGTGATGTAGGCTTCCAGGGCGATCATGCGCGGGTCGTCCAGGGACATGGGCTTGCCCTGGGCGGGATTCTGGATGCACCAGTTGATCATGTCGCCAAGGGTGGCTACCCGCCCCAGTTGTTTTTGAAACTTGGGGTAGGTTTCGGGGTGGGTATCGGCGGCGTTGGGGTGGCACTGGTCACAGGAAACCGTGTTGCTGCCCAGGGGGCTGTGAAAGAGCCGGTCGCCCTTCTTGACCGTCCAGGCAAAGTCCTGTTGCCATTGTTCCAGGTCGGCGTTGGTGAACTCGTCCGCCTGGGCGCTAGCGGTTCCCGCCAGGCCCAAACCGAGGCCCAGGGTCAAGGAGAGGAAAAAACGGGTGTGCTTGAAGTTCATGGCATCGCTCCTTGGCCTAGTATTGGGTTTGGGGGGGAATACGTTTGTCTTCGGGCTGATACACCGTATCCTCCGGTTTCCCATCCCGCGTATTGAAGGCTACCGTGCGGTCGGTATTGCTCCATAACTGGTAATGGGTGTCCACGTGGCCATTGGCCAGATCAAAAGATGTCCAGCCGGTGGCGTCGCGCTCGTGGAAGGGGTCGGCCCGGTTCATGGGTACGGTGAGCTTGGGCACCAGGGATTTGGCCTGGGTGTAGGTGTTGGCATAGGGCCAGGGCCAGGCGGTGGACATCACGGCGTAAAAACTGATGTTGCCGATCTGGTTGTAGAGGACTTGATGCACGTGGCCATGGATGACCGTGACCTTCTTGAACGGCTGGAGCAGCGCCTGGACCTGCTCGGCATCGTCGGTCCAGAAGTTCCAGCCCTTATAGATCTTGTACAGGGGAGAGTGGGAGAGGACAACGATGGGCGTGTCCTTGCTCACCTTGGCCAGATCCTGCTGCATCCATGCCCGCTGCGCTTCCCCGACCATGAAGGGCGAGCCCTGGGGGTTGTCCAGGCGCGCCATCTGGTGCATGCGCTCCTGGGCAGTGGGCCAGCGCTTGTAAGTCCAGTCGGGATAGGTGAGGATGCTGTTCAGCACGACGAAATGCACGCCCTTATGGTCGAAGCTGTACCACTGGGGGCCAAGCTGGGATTCCCAGTATTTGCCCAGGTCCAGATAGTAGTCGTGCTCGCCCATCACGTAATGGATTTTATTGCGAATGGACGACAGCATTTCCAGGCCATGGTCGATTTCTTCCTTTTTCCCCAGTTGGGCGATATCGCCGCCGTAGACCACGAAGTCGGGCTTGGGGTCCATCATGTTGAGCTCGGCAACGGCCCGGCGGAGCCCGTGATCCCAGTTGCGCACAAACTGGGTACCCTTGATGTGGGTGAGGTGGGAGTCGGAGATATAACCAAAGGTAAAGTTCTGGGGGTTATCCTTGCCGAAGGCCACTTCGATCAAATTGAGCGGAATCAGGCCCCCGAGGGCGAGCGTGCCGGCCCCCTTCAAAAAACTGCGTCGATCCATGCTTGCTTTCATGATCTTCTCCTCAACGACTGGCAGCGCTGCGAATGTGGCTCTTGGGGCCATCGTTTACATATTGCGGACTGGTCAAGGCCTCCAGAAACGCGACCAATTCCTTCTTTTCCTTTTCCGTCAGGCCCAGCGGACGGATCCCGCCGCTCTGGAACACGGTGGCTTTTTCGCCCTTCTTCACCACCCCGCCGTTGTTGTAAAAATTCACGACGTCCATGAGGGACTTGAGGCTACCGTTGTGCATATAGGGCCCGGTCACGGCCACGTTGCGCAGGATCGGCGTCTTGAACGCCCCGAGGTCGTTGAGCTGGCCGGTCACTGCGAAACGGCCCAACTCGGACATGTCCTTATTGGTCAGCACCGTCGTGTCCACCTCCTTCCGATGCGCTTTGCTCGCCAAAAAGGCCATGGCCAGTTGCTGCATCTTCTTGGTGCCCAACTCGTTGGAGCCGATGCCGAGATTATGGAAACGGTTGTCCGTGAAGGTGGCATAGGTGGTGTTCATGGTGTGGCAATCCACGCAGCGGCCCTTGTTCTGGAAAATGGACATGCCCGCGACGGCGGCCGGCGACATGGCTTTTTTGTCGCCGCCATAGACGTAACGATCAAAGGGGCTGTCTCCGGAAACTACGTTCCGCTCGAAACTGGCGATGGCCATGAGGACCTGCTTCATGGTGACCTGATTTCCGGTCACCCCGAAGACCTGCTTGAACATGGCCTGGTAGGCCGGATCCGTACGCACGATCTTCAGCACCGGCTCGTGGTTCTTGAGCCCCATCTCCACGGGATTCACCATGGGATCCTTCGCCTGCGCTTCCAGGCTGGGCTCGCGGCCATCCCAAAACAGCAAATGAAAATAGGCGGCGTTGATGATGGTGGGGGTATTACGCGTCCCCTTGAGCTTGTGAATGCCTTCGGCGACAGGCAGGTGATCGGTGAACGCCTTGGCGTCGGCGTGGCAACTGGCGCAACTGATCGTGCCGGTGGAACTGAAGCGCGCGTCATGGAAGAGCTTGTCCCCCAGGGCGATCTTGGCCGGTGTTTGCGGATTGTCCGCCGGGATGGGTACGGGAGGAAGCCCCAAAGGGGGCGATGATGCGTCGGCCGCAGGAATCCCGTATGCCATGGTCATGGCCATGATGGCGGTACCGAACAAGAACTTGTTCATGTGGACCTCCTCTTTGATGAAATTTAGTAAATACTAATATTAATAACATATTTATACTTATTATTGATTAATTTTAGTTCAAAATTTGTCTCTGTCAATAAGCTTTGCATGGCTGACATCGCGTGAAAATCGTCGGGGGAAAGGCAGCACGGATCGGGCTTGGCCTTGGCATGATGAAAATTTCGGCATGTGTCACAATGAACATAAATGACCGTAGCGGATGCCTTGTGGTGGAACCCCCAACGGCGCCCGCGCCCCGGACAAATCCTGACCGGCAGATGCCGACTCAAGACCTGCCCGCTACTTTGCGATAAGGCCTGATGGCCGAGGAGTTGCCTGATGATCCGCTACCGTCCGGCCGCCAGCCGCGGTCGCAGCCACTCGGACTGGCTCGATAGTGCGCACAGTTTTTCCTTTGCCGACTATCAGGATCCCGAAGCCATGGGCTTTGGCAGCCTGCGCGTCATCAACGACGACCTCATCGGCCCCGCAGCGGGCTTTCCCATGCATCCGCACCGCGACATGGAGATCATCACTTACGTCCTGAGCGGCCGGCTGGAGCATCGGGACAGCATGGGGAATGGCAGCATCATTGGTGCCGGCGATGTGCAGATGATGTGTGCGGGTACGGGCGTGCGCCACAGCGAATGGAATCCGTCCGCCAGCGAAGCCGTTCATCTGCTGCAGATATGGGTGTTGCCACCGCGCCGGGATCTGCCCCCCGCTTACGGCCAGCGCCATTTTCCGGCCGCGGCGAAGCAGGGGCGCTGGTGTGCCATCGCCGGCGGCAGGGCCGGCGACGCCCTGCCTCTGCATCAGGATCTCCGCCTTCTGGCCACACTACTGAATGGCGCCGACGTCCTCGACTATACCTGCGCCGCCGACCGCCAAGTCTACCTCCAGGTCGCCCGCGGTCACCTGGAGCTGAATGAGCACCCCTTGCAGGCCGGGGACGGCGTCGCCATCACCGGCCCTACCAGCCTGCGCCTGCACCATGCGCTGGCCGCCGAAGTCCTGCTCTTCGATATGGCGGCGCCAACGCCCGGCTAGGCGGGGCGGAGAGGACTGCCCTTGGCCGCCGACTGCGGGGCCGGATGGTCCGTCAGGAACACCCAAACGGCGAGGAAGAAAAAGGCCAGCATGTAGATGATCGTGGTGCCCAGCACATCCCCCTTGTTCCCCGTATAGCCGGGACCGAAGGGTCCTCCCCAACCCTCGGCCGTTGTCCACAGGCCAAAGCTGTAGGCGGCACCGATGGGAATGATCCAGCGCAAAGCCCGATTGAAGATCAGGGCCAAGCCAATGATGCTTTCCACCACCGCAGCAAAGAGGCCGAAAAGCATCGGCCCCGTCGCCTGAATCAGCGCAATGAAAAAGCCGATATAGGCCGCAATCCAGGCCGGCTGGCCGGCCTGGGCCTGCTGCAGATAGGTCACGGAATGGGTGAGGAAATAAGGCTGCCATTTCCAATAGGCGTCAAAGAGCCAGAGCAGGCCGAAGAGGATCCGGCCAAAGGCCATGGCCCGGGGAGAAACGGGCCGCCGCGTGCCGTGGACCATGCTCAGTCCTTCCCAGGAACGGCTGAAGATGACCAGCAGGAAACACAAGGCATAAATAATGGCGGTGCCGGGGTCCGTCGCGCCTGCCGTATAGGGACCGCCCAACCCGCCTACCGTAGACCAGAGCCACAGGTTGTAGATCACGCCAATCCAGCCCATGAAGGGCAGCCCGATGCCGGTGAGCAGGGTCGCAGCCAGCAGCCCGTCCATGCCCACACTCGCCCAGGCCACCGGCGCCGGGCCCATCCGGGTGATCAGGGCTGCCATCCAGTGGCCGTAGTAGGCCAGCCAGACCGGCTGCCCCGCCACCCAATCGGCATGGAAGCTGTGGAGGAATTGACCGACATAAGCGCTGTTGGCCTGCAAAAAGGTGTTCAGCACCCAGATCAGGCCGAATAGGATGCGCAGTGCGCCAAAGGCTTTCGCTCTATCGGGAAGTATGCGTATGTTCATCAGGATTGACCTCAGCGGCGATGGGCTGGGCGAAAGGCTGCAAATCCCTCGCTCCAGCGGGGGATGCGCATACGGCCCCATTTCTTCGCGCAGCATGGGCATGGATGGGAACGCGCATCGGGCAAAATGCAGCCGTTCCGCAATGCCCTTGGGGAATAGTGCATCGAGCAGAAAAAATGGACCGGACATTCAACATCCGTGGATATTGTCATCCATGGTTCTTTTTCGGCAAACGGATGGCTTGCCATGCCGGCGCCCTCCGCATCTATAAGTTTTTTCCTATATACTTTCATTCCTATTAATGACCAAGTAGGGGGGAAATTAACACCCGCGCCCGGCCAACCGCAAGTACCGCGCCCGGCCTGGGGCTGCCCTTGCTCCGGGCGGAGGCAAGGAAACAAGCCGGTCAGAATACCGTCCGCCGGCCGTCGGCGTGAGCAATAAATGGCATTGAAAGGCCGGTGGGAGATGTGAAAAACTCCGATGCAATGCTTGCGGCAGAACTTCCTCTCCCCAAGATATATTCCGGATCAAGCCTATTTAAGGAAAAACATGGACGCTCAACAATGGCGTACCCTCTCTCTGGATGAAAAAATGCGCTGGGCGCTCAGCGCTGACCTGCCGGAAGCATTGCGGCCCTTGCTCTTGCGCGAACAATGGATGCAAACCCGCTGCTATTTTGCGCGGCGCGCCGATCTGCGCCCCCATGAAGTGGCCGAACTGGTCGCCGACCAGGACTACGTCATCCGCCTCTGCCTGGCCAAACGGCCGGACCTTACGGCCGAGCAGGTGGCCCGCTGCGCAGGCGATCCGGATCCCAATGTGCGCTACGCCATCGCCCGCAATCCGCTGCTTAGCGATGCGCAGCGGACGCGCCTTTGCGCAGACGAGGACGAATTGGTCCGCCAGGCGGCGGCCAAAGGCCCACGCCCGAGTGAGACCCGTTGCCGGCCCGGACAGGCGGCGCTGCTGCGCTGATCCTCCATGACCGTGGCTGGGCAGAAGGCAGGTCTTCAGGCACCGGCGGCCCCAGGCAAGACGCGACATTGACCGCCGTCTATCCCCTCCTTACAATGAGAAGAATCCATGCGGGAGGGGACCCCCTCCCCTTTTTTGCATCCACTTGGCGGCGAGGTAGGGCGTGCAGGCGGTTCTGGCATTAGCAGACGGTAGCATCTTTCGCGGAACGGGCTTCGGCGCGGCAGGGCTTGCCGTGGGCGAAATCTGTTTCAACACCGCCATGACCGGTTATCAGGAGATCCTCACCGACCCGTCTTATATGGGCCAGATCGTGACCCTTACCTACCCGCATATCGGCAATGTCGGCATCAACCCCGAAGACGCCGAGGGCGAAAGGGTGTACTGCGCGGCCCTGGTGCTGCGCAATCCGCCCCGCGCACCGAGCAGTTGGCGCAGTCGGGAAGCGCTGCCCGCCTTCCTCGCCCGTCATCAGGTGCCCGGCATTGCGGATATCGACACGCGGGCGCTGACCCGCCGGCTGCGCGACGGGGGTGCCCAGAATGCCGCGGTCCTGGTAGGGGATCGGGTCGATGACGCCACCGCCCTGGCGGCGGCCCGCGCCTTTCCCGGCCTGCTGGGCAAGGACCTGGCCGAAGCAGCGGGCTGCCGAAAGGCCTACGCCTGGCAACAGGGGAGCGTGCGCCCCGAGCAGGGCTATGTCTCCCGGGTAGCAGGGCATTTGTCGCGGCATGTGGTGGTGGTTGACTTCGGCACCAAGCGCAACATCCTGCGCCTGCTGGTGGATCGCGGCTGCCGCGTGACCGTGGTGCCGCCCCGCACGGCGGCGGCGGAGATCATCGCCATGGCGCCCCAGGGGGTGCTCTTCTCCAATGGCCCCGGCGACCCGGCGGCGGTGGATTATGGCCAGGAGACCCTGGGCGGGGTGATCGCCGCCGGCATCCCCACCTTCGGTCTCTGCCTGGGCCACCAGCTTCTGGGTCTGGCCTTGGGTGCGCAAACGATCAAGATGAAATTCGGCCACCATGGCGCCAATCATCCCGTCAAGGACCTCCATAGCGGCCGGGTCCTCATCACCAGCCAGAACCACGGCTTTGCCGTGGATGCCCGGACCCTGCCCGACTGCCTGGAGGTCACCCACCTCTCCCTCTTCGACGGCAGCCTGCAGGGGATGGCCCACCGCGACCTGCCCGTTCTCTCCTTCCAGGGACATCCCGAGGCCGGGCCCGGCCCCCATGACGCCGGCGTGATCTTCGACGCCTTCATCACCCTCATGGACCAGCAGGAGGCCCGCGCCCATGCCTAAGCGCCAGGACATCGAGAGCATCCTCCTCATCGGCGCCGGCCCCATCGTCATCGGTCAGGCCTGCGAGTTCGACTACTCCGGCGTGCAGGCCTGCAAAGCCCTGCGGGAGGAGGGTTACCGGGTCATCCTCGTCAACTCCAACCCCGCCACCATCATGACCGATCCGGAAACGGCCGACGCCACCTACATCGAACCGGTGGAATGGCGCACCGTGGCCAAGATCATCGAGCGTGAGCGTCCCGACGCCATCCTTCCCACCATGGGCGGCCAGACCGCGCTGAATTGCGCTCTGGACCTGCATCGCGAGGGGGTGCTGGCGCAGTTCGGGGTAGAACTCATCGGCGCCTCTGTAGCGGCCATCCGCGAGGCGGAAGACCGCGGCCTGTTCAAAAAGGCCATGGAAGAAATCGGCCTGGAGGTGGCGCGTTCGGCCTTCGCCCACGACATGGACAGCGCGCGGCGCATCGCCGAGGAGATCGGTTTTCCCGTCATCATCCGGCCGTCCTTCACCCTGGGCGGCACCGGGGGCGGCATCGCCTACAACCGCGAGGAGTTCGAGGAGATCGCCGCGCGCGGGCTGGAGGCCAGCCCCAGCCACGAGATCCTCATTGAAGAATCGGTGATCGGCTGGAAAGAATTCGAAATGGAAGTGGTGCGCGATCGGGCGGACAATTGCATCATCGTCTGTTCCATCGAAAACCTGGATCCCATGGGTATTCATACCGGCGACTCCATTACCGTCGCCCCGGCCCAGACCCTCACCGATCCCGAATACCAGACCATGCGCGACGCCTCCATTGCCGTGCTGCGCCGCATCGGCGTGGATACCGGCGGCTCCAACGTGCAGTTTGCCGTCAATCCCCAAAACGGCCGCCTGCTGGTCATCGAGATGAATCCCCGGGTGTCGCGCTCTTCGGCGCTGGCCTCCAAGGCCACCGGTTTCCCCATTGCCAAGGTGGCGGCCAAACTCGCCGTGGGCTATACCCTGGACGAACTGCGCAACGACATCACCCAGGCGACACCGGCGAGTTTCGAGCCCAGCATCGATTATGTGGTCACCAAGATCCCCCGCTTCACCTTTGAAAAATTCCCCGACGCCGACGCCCGCCTGACCACCCAGATGAAATCCGTGGGCGAGGTCATGGCCATCGGCCGCAGCTTCCAGGAATCCCTGCAAAAGGCCCTGCGCGGCCTGGAGGTGGGAGTGGACGGCTTCGATGAAAAGCTGCGCCCGGACAGCCCCGATGCCGCCCAGCGCCTGGAGCAGGAACTGCGCATCCCAGGCGCAGACCGCCTCTGGTATCTGGCCGACGCCTTCCGCCAGGGCTGGACCGTGGAGGCGGTCTTTGCCGCCACCCACATCGACCCCTGGTTTCTGGAGCAGATTGCCGAGATCGTGGCCGCAGAGGATGGGCTGCGCGGCCTGCCCCTGACCAGCCTCGATGGGGAGCGCCTGCGCCGCTTGAAGGGCATGGGCTTTGCCGACCGCCGTCTGGCGCGGCTTCTGGGCTGCCGCGAGCAGCTCCTCCGTGAACACCGGCAAAAGCTCGGTATTCGCCCCGTCTATAAACGGGTGGACACCTGCGCCGCCGAGTTCAGTTCGCCCACCCCTTACCTCTACTCCACCTACGAGCAGGAATGCGAGGCGGCCCCCAGTGACCGGCCCAAGATCATGATCCTGGGCGGCGGGCCCAACCGCATCGGCCAGGGCATCGAATTTGACTACTGCTGTGTCCACGCCGCCATGGCCCTGCGCGAGGATGGTTACGAGACCATCATGGTCAACTGCAATCCGGAAACCGTCTCCACCGATTACGACACCTCCGACCGCCTCTATTTCGAGCCCCTGACCCTGGAAGACGTGCTGGAGATCGTGGCGGTGGAAAAGCCCCAGGGCGTCATCGTCCAGTTTGGCGGCCAGACACCCCTCAAGCTCGCCAACGATCTGGAGGCAGCGGGCGTACCCATCATCGGCACCAGCCCGGACTCCATCGACCTGGCCGAAGACCGCGAACGCTTCCAGCAGTTGCTGGCGCGGCTCGGGCTGCGCCAACCGGAAAACCGCATCGCCCGCAGCGTTGCCGAGGCCCAGACCCAGGCCCGCGAACTGGGCTATCCCCTGGTGGTCCGTCCCTCCTATGTGCTCGGCGGCCGTGCCATGCGCATCGTCTATGGCGAGGAGGATCTCGATCACTATATGCACGAGGCCGTGCGCATCTCCAGTGAACAACCCATTCTGCTCGACCGTTTCCTCAACAATGCCATGGAAGTGGACGTCGACGCCGTCGCCGATGGCCGGATGGTGGTCGTGGGTGGCATCATGGAACACATCGAGCAGGCGGGCGTACATAGCGGTGATTCCGCCTGCTGCCTGCCGCCCTATTCCCTCAGCGGCGAGATCCAGGATGAACTGCGCCGGCAAAGCCGCGCCCTGGCCCAGGCCCTGGGGGTGGTGGGATTGATGAATTGCCAGTTTGCGGTACAGGACGGCAAGATCTATGTGCTGGAGGTGAATCCGCGCGCCTCGCGCACCGTGCCCTTCGTCTCCAAGGCCACCGGCCGCCCCCTGGCCAAGATCGCGTCGCGCTGCATGGTCGGCAGGAGCCTGGCCGAACAGGGCGTGCTGGAGTACACCCACCCGACCCATTTCAGCGTCAAGGAAGCCGTCTTTCCCTTCATCAAATTCCCCGGCGTGGACGTCCTGCTGGGCCCGGAAATGAAATCCACCGGCGAAGTGATGGGGATCGGCGCGAGTTTCGGCGAGGCCTTCCTCAAGGCGCAGTTGGGCGCCGGCGAACGTTTCCCCACGACCGGGACCGTCTTTCTCAGCGTTCGCGATGCCGACAAGGCCGGACTGCCGGAGGTGGCCCGGCGCTTGGCGGATCTGGGCTTCCGGCTCATCGCCACTCGCGGCACGGCGGCCTTTCTCCAGGCCCGGGACCTGAGCGTCGAGGCCGTGAACAAGGTCACCGAAGGGCGGCCGCATATTGTCGATGCCATCAAGAACGCCAAGGTGCAGCTCATCATCAATACAGTGGACGAGAAGCAATCGGTGCGCGATTCCTTCAGCATCCGCCGCGCGGCCCTGCAAATGGGCATCACCTACTACACCACCCTGGCAGGGGCTACGGCCGGCGCTGCCGCCCTGCAAGAACTACTCACCCAGGAACGGAGCGTGATCCGCTTGCAGGACCTGGTCCACAGCTCAGCGGCACAGAGGAATCTATGAGCCAGAAAATCCCCATGACGGTCATCGGCGCCCAGCGCCTGCGCGAGGAACTGCAACGCCTGAAGACGGTGGAAAGACCCGCCGTCATTGAAGCCATTGCCGAGGCCCGCGCCAAGGGCGATCTTTCGGAAAATGCGGAATACGACGCCGCCAAGGAACAGCAGGCCTTCATTGAAGGGCGGATCCGCGAGATCGAGGACAATATCGCCCGCGCCCAGGTCATCGATCCCAAAACCCTCAACGCCGGCGGCAGGATCGTCTTTGGCGCCACGGTGGAACTGGAAGATGCCGGGGGCAACGAAGTCACCTATCAGATCGTGGGCGATGCCGAGGCCGACCTCAAGGAAAACAAGATCTCCATCAGTTCCCCCATCGCCCGGGCGCTCATCGGCAAGATGGAGGGTGATCCCGTCGAGGTGCGCGCACCCGGCGGCATCCGCGAATACACCATCCTCGCGGTCCGCTACGAGTAGACCGCCAGCCAGGAGAGGGTATTGCCATGCACATGCCGCGCTTCAAGCACCTCGACGCCCATCGGCAGCGCTTTCATCGCTATCCCCGGAACAAATACATCATCCGCGACTGGCTGGCCCACGACCGCACGGCAGCGGCCAACAAACGTACCCTCTACTCCTCCCTGCGCACCACCCTGGACCTGGGCATTGCCGGCCTGGTTCTGGTGCGCTTCTTTCACCATCCGGCCATCATTGGCCTTGGCATCATTTTTCTGCTCCTGTCGCCAACGGCCCTCTTTTATGGGCTTTACCGCTACCGCAAGGTGCAAAGCCATTACCGGATGCTTTCCGCGGGTTCTCCCGACCTCCTTCCCCCCACGCTGCGCAAGGCCTCCTGAGCGGAGCGTCTACCTATTCCCGGCTGACAAGGTTCCCCGATGATCCATCATATCTATCTGCTCTGGCTTGCCATGCTGCAAGGCGTTACCGAACTCTTCCCCATCTCCAGCCTGGGGCATAGCATTCTCGTCCCGGCGCTGCTGCATTGGCCCATCAACCGCGATGCCCCATGGTTCTTGCCCTTCATCGTCGTCCTTCATCTGGGCACCGCGGCGGCGCTGCTGCTTTTTTTCTGGCGCGACTGGGCCCGGCTCATCGGCGGCTTCTGGGAGGCGCGCGGACGCGCCAGCAATCCCGAATCCCGCCTCCTCTGGCTGCTGGTCCTGGCCTCCATCCCGGCGGGACTGCTGGGCCTGGCCCTGGCCCACAAGATCAAGGCCCTGTTCGGCGGTTTCAGCTTTGCCGCCGTTGCCCTGATGCTCAACGGCGTCCTGCTCATCATCGGCGACCGCCTGCGCGCCCGCGACCCCAGCCACTCCCTGAACACCCTCACCTGGCGGCGAGCGCTGGGTATCGGCTTTGCCCAGGCCCTGGCGCTGATTCCCGGTTTCTCCCGCTCCGGCGCCACCCTCGTAGCGGGCATCGGCGTCGGCCTGGATTACGAAAACTCGGCGCGCTTTTCCTTCCTCCTTGCCACCCCCATCATCGCCGCCGCCGGGCTCCTCGAAGTGCCTAAACTACTGCACGCCCAGGTACCCGATGGGCTGTTAAGCACCATCATCCTGGCAGGTTTTCTTTCCGGATTGTGCGCCTGGGCCTCGGTCTGGTTCCTGATGCGCTATTTCCACACCCAGGAAATCAAGGCATTGCGGCCTTTCGGCATTTACTGCATCGCCTTTGGTGCCCTAGCCCTGCTGATTGGCGCCTGAGGCCCGGGGGATAACAACGCTGCGGACCCCGCCGGGAACCTAGCCCCGGGAATCCCAGGCCTCGCCGGCAAAGAGCCTCGACAGCCTCCTGCCGTTCCAGCTCTGTAGCGTCAACAGCGCACCGACCACGGCCAGGATATAAAAAACGCCGTCTTCTCCGAAGACGCCCAGACCCCAGCCGCCCACCACACCGCCCACGAAGATGCCGAGAAACTGCAAAAGCGAATAAACGCCGCTGGCCGCGCCGCGCTGTTCCGTGCGGGTGGCCCGGCTCATCATGGAAGGAAGAATGGCCGAAGCGATGTTATAACCGGTGAAAAAGACCACCGCCGCCACCGCGACGGGCCAGAAGTGGCCGGAGGCCAAGCCCATCACCAAGGCCCCCAGGGCGATGGCGAGACCGCTCGCGGCCAACATCTCCCGGTGCCGCTTGTGGCGCTCCGCCACCAGCACCGGATACACCATGGCCGCCACGGACAAGAGCATCACCGGTAGATAAACCATCCAGATCTGGCCTTCGGTGATATGCATGGCCTGCACCAACTCCGGCGACAGCACCACGAAACTCGCACCCAGGACCATTTGCAGGATGAAGATGCCGATGCTGGCCGTCATGACCGGGACATGGGTAAACATCTTCAGGGCCTCTCGCCAGCCGCCCATGCGGGTCTGCCCGCTTTGGGGAATGGGCGGAATGACCCGCCACAGGGGCAGCAGCGCGACGACGCCCAGGGCCGCCGCCGCGAGAAAAACCCCCTTCAGGCCGCTGAAGCCATAGAACACCGGCCCCAGGGCGATGCCCAGGACATAGGCCACCGCGATGCTTCCGCCGATGGCGGCCATGGCCTTGGTGCGATGTGCTTCGCCGGTGAGGTCCCCCGCCGTAGCCAGGAGCACCGAAGAAACGGCGCCGGCGCCCTGCAGCAGCCGGGCAATGACGACCCCCCACATAGAATGGGTGAATGCCCCCATCACCGAACCGAGGACGAAAAGGAGGAGACCAAAGGCCAGGACCGGCTTCCGTCCGAAACGATCCGAGGCGACGCCGAAAGGAAACTGCAGAACGGCCTGCGCCAGGCCGTAGATGCCGATGGCCAGACCCAAAAGCAGGGGAGTGCTGCCGCGCAGGCTGGCACTATCCAAAGACAGCACCGGCATGAGCATGAACAGGCCCAGCATCCGCGCCACATAAATGAAGCTGAGGCCGCTGACCGCGCGCCGTTCCGCCGGTGTCATCACCGGCCCCTTGCTTTTAGAAGCCATGACTGAGCAATACTCTCCCTGCCACCAACGCGGCAAACAAAAGAAACAGATAGCTGATGGACGCCGCAAATACCCGGCGGGCATACTGGTCCATCTCCTTGCCGATGGGCATCCGCCGCAGACGCAAGGCCATGCCCACATACCATGCCCCAGCCAGCCACGCCACCGCGCCATAAATCCAGTCACCGCCCAGGAAGGCGGGTACGAGACTCACCGCCCAGGTCGCCACGGCATAGCGCAAGACCTCCCGGCGCGTCCGATCCACCCCATGGGTGACCGGCAGCATGGGGATACAAGCCTGGGCATAGTCCTCGCGACAGCAAATAGCCAAGGGCCAGAAATGGGCTGGAGTCCACACAAAAATCAATAATACCAGGAATAGCGGCAGGGCTGCCAGGGTCCCGGTTACGGCCGTCCAGCCGATGAGGGGAGGCAGGGCGCCCGCCAAGCCCCCCCAGACGATATTCCAGGGCGTGCTGGGCTTGAGATAGAGGGTATAGACCACACCGTAGCCCACCGTCCCCAACAAGGTCAGCCCCAGGGTGAGCGGATTGGTACCCCAGGAGAGCACCCCGATGGCTGCCAGGATCAGGATCGTGGCATAGAAAATCGCGCCGCCCTGGCTGATCCGTCCTTCCGCCAGGGGCCGTCGCTGGGTGCGCCGCATGTGCTGATCCAAAGACGGCTCCACGATCTGGTTGAGCACGCCGCCCGCCCCTCCGGCCAGGGCGATGCCCAGCAAGCCGGCCAGCGCCGCAGGCCAGTGCTGGGCAACCCCCGGGGCCAGGATCTCCCCCACCGCCGCCGTAAAGACCAGAAGGGAGACCACCCGGGCCTTGGCCAGAATGAATAAATCCCGGAGCAAACCGGCGCCGCTTCTCCCACCCGGCAGGGCCGCCTCACCGTTACTGCGCACTTCTATCTTGAACATGATCAGAACCTCGTCGGAATACCCGCTCCGGGCATCTTCTTGGGGATTGCACCGGAGAATTGTGGAGAATTGCCTTGGCGAAAAGGCCGTCGCTGGGCCACCAGGAATCGGGAACCGGCCCAGTCACCCCTTGGCAAAGGGCCTCCCGGGCGGGACATTGCCCGTTTGCCATGCCCGGCGCGGAGCCCCCCGACGGTGGCCGTTCCCGGCCCCTTCAACGCCACAGCAATACAATGGCAAGGGTAATGAGAAGCACCATGCATTGGTGGAAGGCCACAATGACCCCGGGGTTTTTCGGCTTGAGATTCACCGCATGGAAAAGCAGGAATCCCACCGCAACCTGGGTGACCGCCAGATAAAAGGCCACCGGATACGCCGGCATGAGCCAGCCCAAGGTGGCTACCAGCAGCAGAGCAGCCGTTACGTGCGCGGCCACGGTCCAATGGGCGAGGCGCTGAGGTTTGACAAAGACGCCGATGGCTTGGCCGAAACCGCGCTGGCCCGTGGTCATACCGCCCAGGAACACCGCCAGGAGCAAGGGATGCAAAGCCGCCGCCGCGGCGAGATAGGACCAGAAGCCCAGCCCGGGAAAGGCCACTCCCGTCAGATAAATCAGGAATACGGTGTAGGCCAGGAGTCCGTGGGTGCCATGCACCAGAGCCGGCGCCTTGCCGGCCAGCACATAGAGGGTCCCCATGCCGAACAGGGCCGTGACGATGATCAGGCCGAGGCCGCTGATGGTGGCGGAATCCGGCGCCAGGACGACCAGGGCGAGCGCCACCAAGCCGACCAGAGTAGCCACCACCCGATGAGCCGCCTCGGGGTCCCCTTGCACCATCAGCCAAACGATATTGCGGGTATAAGGCCAGCGCGTCCCCAAGGAGAGCCCATAGCCGAAGCCCTCCACGATACTGCCGAGGAGGATCAGGACGCCGGCGAGAATGACCTCGGTCAGCATCAGGCCGTCCACCAGCGCCCCTCTACCCACGGAAACGGTGCTAAACCCCTTCCAGATGCCGGCGGCTATGGCGGCTGTCACCAGTCCGGCGATGGCCAAGCCGATCACCCGTACGACGGCGGTCATTTCACCATCCACCGCATTGGCAATGCCGCCGCCCGCACCCGCACCCGCCTCCACCGCCTGCCGGCGAATTGCCTTTTTCATGGCCTTTCCCCCGTCAGTGCACCATGCCGGCCATGCCATGCATGCTGGGCAGCATGACCATGGTGCGTTCATACAGGGTGCTGAACATCCAGGCCGTCAGGCCGATGGCCAGGATGAAGAGCGGAATGGTCAATACCAGGGCGACGGTGTTCCAGATATGCGTTTCCGAGAGGTCCATGTGCATCAGAAAATAGATCTGCACGATGACCGCCAGTCCGGCGCAGAGGGACAAGACCAGCATCAGGCCGAAGGGAGGCATGGCATGATTCGCCACGAGGAGCAAACTCACCCCCATCAGCAGGGTGGAAATGAGGAAGGTCAGTAGATAACCCCGGCCACTCGCCACTTGTACCTCGGGGTGCTGCAACGGATCGTCATGACTCATATCAACATCCCCCGCAGATAAACAAAGACGAAAACGAAGACCCATACCACGGCCTGGAAATGCCAAAAGAGGCGCAGACTCAACAGCCGCCCCACGACGTCGGCGGTAAATCCGAACCGGCTGACCTGCACCAGCATCACCAGCATCCATAGCAAGCCGAAGAGGATGTGGAGCGCATGGGTTTGGGTCAGAATGAAAAAGGCCGACAAGCCGCCGCTCCGCTCGGGGGTGATCCCCATCCCGACCAGATGGACGACATCGTTGATATCCAGGGCCAGAAAGGCGCCGCCGAGGATGAGAGCGCCCCACAGACCCGAGATGACCCCCGCCTTGTTGCCGTTCTTGAGGGCCACCATGGTAAAGCCGTAGGCCAGCACGCTGGTGAACAGGGCCAGGGTTTGCAGGAAGACATAGCCGGGTTCGACAAAATTCGCAGGAGTCGGACCACCAGCGAAGTTATGGGAATAGCTCAACACCTCCCAGGCGGCGAACAAGACCGCAAAGATCATGGCGTCGCTGAGCATGTACAACCAGAAACCGAAGGTTCTGGTGGAGATGACGTCGTGATGGTGATGACTATGATCCCAAAGCTCTACCGAACTGGGGTCGAGGGCCTTGCTTGTAGATGAACTCATAGGATTACTCCACTTGCTAAATAATGAGGGGAGCGGGGCCGTCAGCAGCGACGGGCCCGCTCCGCGATCAGGCTCGGGAACCTTCCGGGGAACTTATGCCGCTGCTCCCCAGAGCCTCTCCCTTCGCTGCCGGCTTGTCCTGGCCGTAGGCGGTGACGCCACCGGGCACCCCCGCTTCCGGGAGTTCGACCGCCGCCTGCGCCCGCTCGTGATGCGCCCGCTCCATGCGCTCCACCTCGTCCGCCGGGATGATGTAGCCGGTATCGGTGTCAAAGGAGCGGATGATGACCACGGCGATGATCAACGCCAGACTCAGGGCGCACAACCACCAGATGCGCCAGGTCAGGCCGAAGCCCAGCAGCAGGGTCAGGGTGCCGAGGATCAGGGGAATCCCCGTGTTCTTGGGCATGTGGATGTCCTCGTAGTGATCCGGACGCAGGTCGGTGAAACCGTGCTCCTTGCGCCAGGACCACTCATCCCGGGCATTGATGTGAGGAACGACGGCGAAGTTGTAGAAAGGGACGGGCGAGGGCGTCATCCATTCCACGCTATGGGTGGTACCCCAGGCATCGTGGCTCACCCAGCTCTTGGCGCGATCGCGGATACTCACATAGAGCAAGCCGAGGAAAGCAAGAACCGACAAGCTGTAAAAGGCGATGCCCAGCATCTGGACATCCAGGAGAGGTTGCCACTGGGTATTGAAGACATAATCCAAACGCCGGGTCATCCCCATGAAACCCAATGTGTACATGGGCACAAAGACCCCGACGGTGCCCGCCGTGAACAGCCAGAATACCGCCTTGCCCCATGCCTCGTTGAGCTTGAAGCCAAAGATCTTGGGCCACCAATAGGTGACCGCGCCAAAAATGGCATACACGATCATCAACAGCATGGAGTGGAAATGGGCAATGACGAAGACGCTGTTATGCACCATGTAGTTGATGGCCGGAAAGGCCAGCATCATGCCGGTGAGGCCGCCCACCAGGAGCAGGAACAGGGAACCGATGGACCACAACATGGGGGTTTCGAAACGGAGGCGCCCCCGGTACATGGTAAAGGCCCAGTTGAACACCTTCACGCCGGTGGGAATGCCCACCAGCATGGTCGCCACGCTGAAAAAGCTGATGACGGCCGGTCCGGCGCCCATGGTGAAGAAGTGATGCAGCCATACCGCCCAGGACACTCCGGCAATACCGAAGGTGGCCAGGACCATGGTGACATAGCCGAACAGGGGCTTTTCGGAAAAGGTGGGGATGATCTCCGACAGCATGCCGAAGGCCGGGAGGATCACGAAGTACACCTCCGGATGACCCCACAGCCAGAAGAGATCGGTATACAGCATGAGATTGCCGCCCAAACCGGCCGTGAAGAAATGGGTGCCGAGATAGCGGTCGAAGCCAATCAGGGCCAAGGCCACGGTCAGGGCCGGGAAGGAGGTCAGGGCGATGATATTCGTCGCCAGGGATGCCCAGGTGAAAATGGGCAGGCGCAGCCAGGTCATGCCGGGTGCCCGCATCTTCACGATGGTCGCAAGGATGTTGATACTGCCCAGCGTCGATCCCAGCGCCGCGAGCTGCATGACCCACATCCAGTAATCGACACCCACGCCGGGGCTATAGGGGAGCTCGAAGATGGGCGCGATGCCGAACCAGCCGTTGTGGGAGAAATCTCCCACGAACAAAGACGCCATGACCAAAACCGCGGCGGCAGCCGTGATCCATAGACCCACGGCATTGAGATAGGGGTAGGCCATGTCCCGCGCCCCGACCTGGATCGGCACGATGATGTTCATGATGCCCACCAGCAAGGGAGTGGCGGCCAGGAGGATCATGATCACGCCATGGGCGCTATAGATCTGCCCAAAGTGGTAAGGCGTGAGATAACCATGCAGGGCGCCCATATACCCCGCCGCATCGGGCCCCACCGCCATGGCCTGTTGGGTCCGGATCATCAGGCCATCCATGAAGCCGCGAAAGAGCATGACGAGGCCAATGATGATGTACATGATGCCGATCTTCTTGTGGTCCACCGTGGTCAGCCACTCCCGCCACAGGTAACCCCACTTGCCGTAATAGCTGAGGGCGGCGATGATCGCGACACCCATGATGGCCACCACCACGAAAAGGGGAGCGAGAATGGGGTTCTCATAGGGTATTTGCGACAGAGCGAGGCGCCCGAGCAAAGGGCTCCATGGCCCTTGTAGATCTACCAACATAATCGGATTCTCCTTGACTCAATTGGCCGTACGAGCATTCTGCTCTTTCATGTAGTCCACCATGTTTTCCGTCATGGCCATGGGTATGGGCCAGACCTTACCATTCATAACCTCTCCCAGAATGTGATCGAACAACCCATCCTGCACGTCGGAAAAATATTCGGGCTTGCCGGACACATCGATGTACGGCTTGGCATACTCCTCGAAGGCGGCATAGCTGAGATGCCGGGGGGACGCCTGGATCCGCTGGGTCCACTGCTGGAACTGTGCGGCGGTCACCGCTTTCGTGCGGAACTGCATCCAGGAGAACCCGGCGCCGCTGTAGTCCGCCGAGAAGCCCTGGTATTCCCCCACATGATTGGCCAACAGCGCGGACTTCGTGCGCATGCCGGGCATCACGTCGATCATCCCCACGAGCTGGGGAATGAAGAAATCGTTGGTCACGGAGGTGGAGGTCAGGCGGAAATGCACCGGTGTATGCGCGGGCACCACCAGCTCATTCACGGAGGCGATATGATATTTGGGATAGACGAACAGCCAGCGCCAGTCGGTGGTAATGACATCCACCTCCAAAGGATCGCTCCCGGCCGTCGCATGCTCCTGGATCACGGTGGGATCGTAGGGGTTGAGGGCGTAGGTGCCTTGGACGGTGTAATAGGACAAAAAGCCTACGGCAATGATGGGGATGCCCCACACAACCACTTCAATGGCGCTGGAATGGGTCCATTTCGGGTCATACCTGCCTTTCCCATGGGACTTGCGATAGCGCCACATGAACCAGACGATCATCAGCGCAGTAATCCCGACGATACTCAACATGACCGCGACGTCGATGATCATGTAGTACAAGTCGGCATGGGCCATCGGGCCCTTGGGGTCGAACAGCCAGAATCCTTGGGTCGAGCAGCCGTTCAACAGCAGCAACGGCGCCAAGGCCAAGTAGCGAACCCAATGGGCTATTTTCTCTATCCACATATGTAAACACCCCTCCCTGAGCGGGCAGACTATTATCCTGAACGCGATAAAAAAGCGACCATCACGCCCCGAAAAATCGAGGCGATGGACTTGTCATTCGTGGCAAAGGCATTGCGGAGACCGCCAGCGATCTCCGGCATCCTCAGGACCGCGCATGGGATACGGAACGACTCACCGTGTCCATCTGCCGACGCTGCTGCAGCCGCAGGCTCCAGCTCATGCCGAACATGGCGGCGGCAAAGGCCGCGGAAAAGCCGATGATGATCCAGTTGTATACGGCGCTGCCGGCATTGGGCGCCAAGGCGAAAATGAACTGCAAGGCCAGCGCCAATGCCAGGTAGGCACTGGAGCCGATGATCAGGACCATTTCCTTGTTTCTTACGCTGCGAATCACCCAAACGCCTTCGAGAACGCCAACGATGGCCACCCAGGCGAAGACGGTGAACAGCATGGGAACCAGGGTGTGGCCCCTTTGCGCCAGAAGAATGACCGCGACCCCGGCGGCAACGCCGACAATGCTCTTGCAGCCGATGAGGACGCGGTGCAGCGCCCCGCCATCCTGGGCGGATACCAACCCCACGAAAGAATAAGCGCCGTCGAAAAACACATAAACCGCGAAGAACCAGACCAGCAGGGTCATGGTCTTGTCAAAGGCCAGCAAGGCAGACAGCACAAAGAGCAGGGCGGCTATGCCACGGATCATGAGCAGCGGCCACGAAAACAGGGAAAGCTGATGGACGACGGGTACCGAGGCTTGTGTATTCATCTTTAAACACTCCTGTTCTTCGGCGTCTAGCGGAATTGCCAACGGCATAATAGGACAAGTTTATAGTTTTTAACTTTTCGACGTTGATAAAAATAGTGCAGAGCCATCCGCAAAGCAATAGCGGGGAGCAATAAAAAATTTTTGCCATCCTTATGCACAATTAGTTCTATATATGGAGCTTTTAGTAACATTGGAATATTAGCTTATATTAATTTATTAACCATATAATCATATCAATTGGTTGCGCCTGAATTAAGCAGAGACGTGCTTTAACCGTCCGCCGCCCTCGCCGCAGCGACGAGGGCGGTCCGGTTCTGAGGAACTGACGCAACAGGCGGCTTTTTTCGGCGAATAAAAAATAAGCGAATAACCGCTGGTCCGCTGGCCTAAACATTAACAATACTATCAGCTTTAATGTTTATGACCTTGGGAAGGGGCAAAAACCACTGCCGGATGGCGGATCGATGAAAAAAACCGCAGGATCGGCCTTGGGAAGGAATCGCGCCTGCCGGGGCGAGGGCGTCTGACGATCGGTACGACATCCCTGGCGCAAGCCCGCACCCCCGTTCCCCGAGCCATCGGCCGGGGCGGCAGGGAAGCACGCCCCGCAGGGGATCGTCATGCCCCGGCCCGGGCCGGTCTTTTCTTGGGCGCCGGCCATGCTACACTCCAAACATGCAGCCCATGTCCCCATCCATCTTGATGATCCTCAGCGCCGCCAGCGCCATTCCACTGACGGACGGAACGGTGCACCCTACGGGCTATTGGGCCGAGGAGGTTGTCGTACCCTACGCGATACTTACGGGGCAGGGGCTACGGGTGCGCATCGCTACCCCCGGCGGGACATCTCCCGTGGTGGATCCCCTCAGCCTCGATCCCCGCGAACATGGCGGCGACGGCGAAAAAGTGGCCCGACTGGCGGATGCCCTGGCGCGGATTCCGGCGCTGACGGCGCCCGAGGACCTCGCCACCCTGGACGATCAGGTCATGGACGGCATTGCCGCCCTCTTCTTCCCCGGCGGTCACGGGCCCATGGTGGACCTCTGCCAGGACCCCGACGTCGCCCGCCTGCTGCGCCACTGCCACGCTCGGGGCAAACCCGTCGCCGCCCTCTGTCACGGGCCCGCCGCCCTGCTGGCCGCCCGGGATGCGTCGGGCCGCAATCTCTATGCGGGCTATCGCGCCACCAGTTTCAGCGATGCCGAAGAGGCGCAGACGGAACTCGCCGGGCGCCTCCCCCATACCCTTGCCGCTGCCCTGGACGCGCAAGGGCTGAAGCTGAAGCCTGGTCCCGCCTGGGGGGCGCAGGTGGTGGTCGATCGCGACCTGCTCACCGGCCAGAATCCGGCATCGGCCGCCCCCCTGGCGCAGGCCCTGCTGGCGGCCCTGGCTCCTCTTCCTTCCCCTGCCATTTCGCGATAAGGATAAACCGATGGATAGTAACGCACTCAAACAGATTGCTGCCGAAGCCGCCCTGGCCTACATCAAGCCCGGCATGATCGTCGGCGTCGGCACCGGCTCCACCACCAATCTCTTCATCGACGCCCTGGGCAAGGCCAAGATCCATGTGGATGGCTATGTCGCCTCCAGCGTGGCCACCGAGACGCGCCTCAAGGGCCTGGGCCTGCCGGTGCTGAATCTCAACGACACCGGCGACATCCCCATCTATGTGGACGGCGCCGACGAAGTGGACCCGCACTTTCGCCTCATCAAGGGCGGCGGCGGCGCCCTGACCCGCGAAAAGATCGTCGCCAGTGCGGCGCGGCTCTTCGTCTGCATCGCCGATGGGAGCAAGGACAAGCCCATGCTCGGCAAATTCCCGTTGCCGGTGGAGGTCATCCCCTTCGCCCGCAGCTTTGTGGCCCGCCAACTGGTCAAACTGGGCGGCAACCCGAGCCTGCGCGCCGGGGTAACGACGGACAACGGCAACGTGATCCTGGATGTCACCGGCCTCGATCTCACCGACCCCGTGACCATGGAAAGCCGGATCAACCTCATCCCCGGGGTCCTCGACAATGGCATCTTCGCCCAGCGCCGCGCCGATGTCCTGCTCCTCGGTACCCCCCAAGGGATCGTCGAACGGCGCGCCTAGGGTGCTGTCGGCGACGCAGGGACATGGTCCTCCGCCAAGGTGAGGATCGCAAGATGAAAAAGGAGATGATGATGGAAGGGAGAGAAATTGATCACCGCAGTACCCGCCGCGATTTCCTGCACGGCACCCTGAGCCGTGCCGATCTCGCTGCGAATCCCTTCCTGCAGTTGGCGCACTGGCTGGAGGCGGCCGAGGCCACGGGCAATTTCGACCCTACCGCCATGTCCCTGGCCACCGCCGATGCGCAGGGGCGCCCCTCCGTCCGCATCGTCCTCCTGAAGCACTTCGACCAGCGCGGGCTCTGCTGGTACACCGACACCCGCAGTCAGAAAGGCCGGGAACTGGCGGAGAACCCCCAGGCCGCCCTCTGTTTCTACTGGCCGGAAAACGACCGCCAGGTGCGGGTCAGCGGCCTGGTGGAGCCCCTCGGCGAAGACGAGGCGGAGGCCTATTTCCAGCAACGCCCCACGGCCAGCCGCTTTGCCGCCGCGGCCTCGGTCCAGAGCCGGCCCATCGCCAGGCGCGCCGATCTGGAAGCCCGTCTGGCAGCCCTTCACGCCCAATACCCCGATGGCCAGGTCCCGCGCAATCCCGCCTGGGGCGGCTATCGCCTCCTGCCGGACCACTTTGAATTCTGGCAGGGGCGGGCCAGCCGCCTCCATGATCGTTTTACCTACGACAAGGATCAGGAAAACTGGAAGATCGAGCGCCTCATGCCGTGAGAGCGGAGACGCCTCCATTCAGCGGAAAACAGACAGGGCAGCCCAGCGAGCCCTTCAAAAGGGTTCGATGCGCGCCTCATAGTCAAAAACGATCAGACGATAGATGTCCTCACCCAATTGCACATGGGCCGACTGGGGCGCACCCAGGGTGATGGTATTGCCGCCCGCCGCGGTAAAGCCACCAGGACCGAAATGGTCCTGGGCGATCAAATCATTCAGGAGTTCCTCCAGGGCCTCCCTTGGCTGACTGCAGGTGTTGTCGATCAAGCGACAGGGCTTCCCGCGCCGCGTGACGCCGGCGACGATGATCGCGTCGGGCCGCAGCGGCGGCAAGCCTTCGTCATCCGCAATGGCGGCATCCACTATACCCATATCTTCTTCTCCTTCTGCCGAGGTGTACCCATACGCCATCATGCCCGCGTTGCGCCCGCGGGAGGGGTGGAGAAGAGCCACGGGGCCTCCCGCCTGTGCCGGGCTTCATAGGTCCCGATGGCCTCCCCCAGGGCGAGCGTTAGCTGGATGTCATCCAGACCATGCACCAGTTTGTGTTTATGCCCGGCCTCGATGGCAAAGGGGTAACGGCTGTCTCCCATGGTCTGCACTTCCTGGGCGGGCAGATCGATACGCAAACGATAGCCGGGGGCCGCCCGGACCTCATGAAAAAGATGGTCCACCACATCGCTGCCCAGGCGCAGGGGCAGGATGCCGTTTTTCAGACAGTTGTTATAAAAAATGTCGGCGAAGCTCGGCGCAATGATGGCGCGAAAACCATAATCGGCCAGGGCCCATGGAGCATGTTCGCGGCTGGAGCCGCAACCGAAATTTTCGCGGGCGAGAAGGATCTGCGCCCCCGCGAAGGGGGGCTGGTTGAGGACAAAATCGGGGTTGGGCACCTGCACCCCGTCTTTCTCCAGGTAACGCCAGGCCGCGAAGAGATGCACTCCCAAGCCCTGACGATCCACGGTCTTGAGGAACTGCTTGGGGATGATGGCGTCGGTATCCACATTGGGACGATCCAGGGGCGCCACCACGGCTTCCACGACAGTAAAGGTTTGCATTGCTTATTCCTTTTCCAGACGCCGCTGCACGACATAAAGGGCGGCGGACCACTCCGCCCCCAGGCCGCGGCTGGCGGCGAAGATCCCTATTTCCACCAGACCCAGGCTGCACAGACCCACGGCCAGACGCCGCAGCCAATAGCGCCGCTGCTCAGGACGCCGGCCAGTGGCGTACATCGACAAAATGTCCGGCAATGGCCGCTGCCGCCGCCATGGCGGGGCTGACCAGGTGGGTGCGTCCCCCCGCTCCCTGGCGGCCCTCGAAGTTGCGATTGCTGGTGGCGGCGCAGCGCTCGCCGGGCTCCAGGCGATCGGCATTCATGGCCAGGCACATGGAGCAACCCGGGTCCCGCCACTCGAAGCCCGCCTCCAGGAAGATCCGGTCCAGGCCCTCGGCCTCGGCCTGGGCCTTGACCGGACCGGAACCCGGCACCACCAGCGCCTCCCGGACGCTCGCGGCCTTGTGCCGGCCGCGCACCACCACCGCCGCCGCACGGAGATCCTCGATGCGGGCATTGGTACAGGAGCCGATGAAGACCTTGTCGATGCGAATCTCCTGGATCGGCGTTGCCGGCTGCAGACCCATGTAAGCCAGGGCCTCCTCCCAACCTTTGCGCTGGGTGGCGTCCGCCGCCTGGGCCGGATCGGGCACCCGCCCCCGGATGTCCGTCACCATTTCCGGGCTCGTCCCCCAGGTTACCTGCGGCGCGATGGCGCCGGCATCCATGCGAACCTCGGCGTCGAAAACGGCATCGGCATCGCTATGCAGGTCCCGCCAGGCCTCCACCGCCGCATCCCAGAGCGCGCCGACCGGCGCATAGGGCCGCCCGCGCACATAGTCGATGGTGGTCTCGTCCACCGCCACCATCCCCGACCGTGCCCCCGCCTCGATGGCCATATTGCACAGGGTCATGCGTCCTTCCAGGGACAGGGCCTGTACCGCCGGACCGGCGAATTCGATGGCGTAACCCGTGCCTCCCGCCGTGCCGATCCGGCCGATGATGGCCAATACCAGGTCCTTGGCGCTGACCCCCTGCGCCAGGACCCCGTCCACCCAGACGCGCATGGAACGGGACTTGCGCGCCCAGAGGCATTGGGTGGCGAGGACGTGCTCCACCTCGGTGGTGCCGATGCCGAAGGCCAGCGTCCCCAGGGCGCCGTGGGTGGCCGTGTGGGAATCCCCGCAGACCACCGTCATCCCCGGCAGGGTGAGGCCCTGCTCCGGGGCCATGACATGCACGATCCCCTGGCGGCGGTCGTTCATGGCGAATTCTTCAATGCCGAATTCGGCGCAGTTGCGGTCCAGGGTCTCCACCTGCAGGCGCGCAACGGGATCGCTGATCCCTGCCGCCCGGTCCCGGGTGGGCACGTTGTGATCGGCGGTGGCGATATTGGCGGTGATCCGCCACGGCTTGCGCCCCGCCACCCGCAACCCGGCAAAAGCCTGGGGGCTGGTTACCTCATGGAGCAACTGCCGATCGATATAGAGCAGGGTGCTGCCATCCGCCTCCGTATGGACGACATGGCTCTCCCACAGTTTGTCGTACAGGGTTTTTCCAGACACGTACAATCTCCTTGCGGCGATTTCTCCTTTATACCCCAATTTGCTCCGGCGGAAAAATTCCCCGGCCGGGCCGGAGGACCACCCGTCGCTCCTTCCGCAACCGAGGGCGGCGGAGCGCAATCCTAAGGGGCAGGATCGCCTTTTCCGGCAGCGGCCAGCTCGTCACTGAAGGTCCACGCGTTGCTCCGGCGACCCTTGCGGCGCTTGCTGACATAGAGGGCGCTATCCGCCTGGCGCAATAACGCCGCGGCATTTTCCTGACTCCCCCCGGCGCAGACGCACACTCCCATGCTGGTGCCGACCCGGACCGTAGCCGTGTCCAAGGCGATGGGTTCTTCGATGAGCAGGCGAATCTTGTGCAGGGCTTCTTCGATATGGCGGCGATCGGGCATGTCTTCCATGACCAGCACGAATTCGTCGCCTCCCCAGCGGGAGAACAAATCATTGAAACGCAGGGATTGCTGTACTCGTGCGGCGATTTCCTGCAAGAGGTGATCGCCGGCGGCATGGCCATACTGGTCATTGACGGCCTTGAAGCCATCCAGATCCAGCATGCAGATGGCCAGGCAATTGTGGGCATTGTGCTGATTGCGGGCGAGGCTTTCCTCCAGCCATTGCTCCAGATAACGGCGGTTGGGCAGGCGGGTGAGGGCATCCATCAAGGCCAGGTTCTCGATGCGCCGTTGATATTCCCGTTGTTCCAGGGAGAGGCTGAAGCTCTCGGAAATCTGGGCGAGGAGATTGCGCAGCGCCTCGTTGAACCACTGGGAATGATTGGCCTCCACCACCAGGACGGCCCGGGGCTCGCTGTTTTCGGAGAGGGAAATGGGCCAGACCATGGCCGAACCCAAGGGCGGCGGATGACGCCGGGGATCTGCCGCAGCGGGCGTATCGTCCGGCGAAAAAAGGGGTGCCGGGCCCAGCGGCCGCCGTTCGCGCCACGCCTGCCCGACGAGGGACTGGCCTTGCGGCCACCGGGACGGGTCCAGGGAGAGGTCATACCCCTGGAGGGTCTGCAGATGTGACGCATCGCGGGAGGCCAGGGCGCGGATGGCGAGCAGGGAACTATTGCTCTTGCGCGCGGCGACCCAGGCGCTGGAGACCGGCGTTTCGTTCACCAGGATCTCCACGAGCCGCTGCCAGGAACTCTCGGAGGATTTTTCCCGGAGCAATTCCTGCTGCACCCGCAAGGCGGCGGATTGATAGCGGCGCAGACGCAAAAGCTCCCGGGCATCACTGCGGCGTTCCAGGAATTGACACAGAGTCTTGCGCAGCTGCTCCGTGAGGCTGGCGGAAAAATGCGGCAGGCGGCCATGCTCATGGCAGTACAGGGACAGGACCCAGCGCCCGCCGCCATCGCCCTGAAAGGGGATCTGCAGACAACCGCCAAGATGGAAACGGCGCGCCCGCTCCACCCAGGGAAGCGCTTCCGTCGTCGCCACGATTTGCCAGCGAAGGGGCGCATCCTGGCGCAGGGCGGTACAGGCCGGGTAAAGCACCCCGCCGTCCCGCTGCTGCTCATCGCCAGAGTCAAAACCGCGCAGATAGGCAGCGGCCCTGCCGGAGAGGGCCACGATCTGGAGTCCCTTGCCCTCGGGAAGCAAGGTGGAAACCATGACCAGAGGGAGGCCCAGCCGCTCCACCAGCAGATCGGCAAAGCCTTGGAAGACCCGCCCGGCCGGGCCCTGGATATCTTCGAGAAATAGGGAATAGCCATCGAGAAGGGTGCGCAACAGCAAATTATGCCCATCCCGACCCCGTCCCTGGGCATAGCGAGGGCCACAGCCCTTGCGCAAGGGCTGAAAACGCAATGGAGATGCGGGACCGTTACCCATGTTCTGGGAGCAAGGCCATGCTCCTTTTTTCCGTACTGTTAATCCTGAGAACGGCGGTTGGCGGCGGCTTTCGTCCGGCGGTTCGCGCCTGTTGCCTGGGGCGCCTCTCCTTGGCGGGCGGAATACCGCCGGATTTGAAATTATTAAGATAGTCGCTTTCACGCCCATTGCAAGGGCGCCGACCTTCGTCTCTACCCTTGCCCAGCGCCCAGGCCCGCGGTATAAGAAAAGGACACCCGCTCAATCAGGATCCCTCGTCATGTCCCAAGCTCCTTCCTCCACTCTGAACGAATCGGCCCTCGGCGCCCTGGTCAGCGAAGCGCTGGCGGAGGCGCAGCGCCACGGGGCGACGGCGGCGGAGGCCTCGGCCAGTGCCGGCAAGGGCCTGGCGGTGACCGTGCGTCTCGGAGAGGTGGAATCCATCGAGTATCATCAGGACAAGGGCCTGGGGGTGACGGTCTATGTGGGGCAGGCCAAGGGACATGCCTCCACCTCGGATTTCTCGGCCAGGGCCCTGCGCGAAACCGTGGCCGCCGCCTTGACCATCGCCCGGCATACCTCCGCCGACCCCTGCGCGGGGCTGGCGGACCCGGCACTCTTCGCCCGTGAGATCCCCGACCTGGACCTCTATCACCCGTGGAGCATCGATGCCGACGGCGCCGCCGATCTGGCGCGGCGCTGCGAGGATGCCGCCCGCAGCCTGGATCCGCGCATCAGCAACTCCGAAGGGGGGAGCGTCAGCAGCGGCGAGGGCTTTGGCGTTTATGGGAACACTCTGGGTTTCCTGGGGACGTCGCGCTCTTCCCGACACAGTCTGTCCTGCTCGGTCATCGCGGCGGACGCCCAGGGCATGCAACGCGATTACTGGTACGACATCTCCCGCGTACCTGCGGCCCTGCAGAGCCCCGAGGCCATCGGCCGCGAAGCCGCCCGCCGCGCCCTGCGCCGTCTCGGCGCACGCAAGATCCCGACGGGCAAGGCCCCCGTGGTCTTTGAAAATCAGGCGGCCGCCAGCCTGCTGGGACACCTCGCCAATGCCATCAGCGGCGGCAGTCTCTACCGCAAGACCTCCTTCCTGGTGGATAGCCTGGGCAAGACGCTCTTTCCTGCCCATATCCGGATCTTTGAAGAACCGCACCGCCGACGTGGTCTCGGCAGCGCCGCCTTCGATGGCGAAGGGGTCGCCACCCACGACCGCGACATCATCCAGGACGGCGTCCTGCAGGGCTACCTTCTCGACAGCTACAGTGCCCGGAAGCTGGGGATGCAGAGCACCGGCAATGCCGGCGGCGCCCACAACCTGACCCTGGCCCCCGGCGCGGACGACCTCCCCGCCCTCCTGCGGCGCATGGGCACCGGCCTCCTGGTCACGGAACTGATCGGTTTTGGCATCAATATGGTCACCGGGGACTACTCCCGGGGCGCAGCAGGCTTCTGGGTGGAAAACGGCGAGCTTCAGTTTCCCGTGGAAGAGATCACCATTGCCGGCCGCTTGCAGGAGATCTTCGCCGGCTTTGCCGCCATAGGCTCCGACCTTCTCATCCACGGCAACACCGGCTGTCCCTCCATCCTGGTGGAAGAAATGATCATCGCCGGCGCTTGATGGCCGGCAGGTAGGCCAGCGCCAGGAGCAGCAGGGCCAGGGCCAGGAAGGGCCATCCCCCCCAGCGCCCGAAGGGCGTCCGCCCGGCCATGGGCTGGATCCTGCCGTCCAGGGCACCCTCTACGAACTGCGGCAACTGCACCGCCACCCGCCCCCCAGGGGTGATGAGGGCGGTGATGCCGGTGTTGGTGGCGCGGACGTCCGGCTTTTGTTCCTCGCGCGCCTGCATGGCCGCCATCTGCAGGCTCTGGGCAGCGGCGATGCTGTGGCCATACCAGGCGTAATCGCTGATATTGATCAGGAAATTGGCCCCCTGCACCACGCCCTTGCGCACATCCCGGGAGAAGGATTCTTCATAGCAGATGCTCATCCCCGCCCGCTCGCCCCCCACCGGCAGCACCGACGCCTCCCGCCCCGCCGTGAAGCTGCCGAGCCCAGGCATGAAGTCATGCACCAGGGGTGCCAGCAGCCAGGGCAGGGGGATGTACTCGCCGAAGGGCACCAGGTGCTGCTTGCGGTACCAGCGCAGGGGCGCCAGCCCGTCAATCTCCAGGGCGGCGTTGTAATAATCCCGGCCCGCCACCTCGGGCATGCCGATGATGAGGGTGGCGTGATGAACGGCCGACCAGCGGCGGAGGTTGTCGATGAGCTGCGGGATCTCCGTCTGGAAGACGGGAAAGGCCGTCTCCGGCAAGACGACGAGTTGCGTCCCCGGGGGCGTGGCGGCGATGAGCGTGGCATAGCGCGTCAGGATGGCGTCGAGCCTGCCGGCGTCCCACTTCTCGCTGATGGGAACATTGCCTTGCAGGAGGCGCACCTGGAGCGGTGCCCCGCTGGGGTGGGTGAAGGAAACCGTTGCCGCCGCCAGGGCCGCTCCATAGATCGTGGCCAGGGCAGCGCCGCCGGCGATCATGGCGAGGGGGCTGCGGCGCAACGCCATGACCGCCAGGAGGGCCGCCACCACCGCCGTCGCCAGCCCTACCCCGTATTGGCCCAGCCAGGGGGCGAAGCCGCCGAGGAACGCCCCGGTCTGGCTATAGCCCGTAGCCAGCCAGGGGAATCCCGTGAGCAGGCGCGCTCGCAGCCATTCCCCCAGGACCCAGAGCACCGGCAGGGCCAGCAGCCGCGCTCCGCCACGAAAAAAGCGGGCGGCGAGCCAGAGGGCCAGGGCCGGATAGAGGGCGCAATAGGCGGCGAGGAGGGCCACCAATGCCCCGGCCAGAAACCAGTCCATGTTGGCAAACCGGTGCAGGGTGATGGCGATCCAGTAGGTACCCGCGGCAAAGGCGGCAAAACCGAAGACATAGCCGCGCTGGGCCGCCACCCGGGGACTGCTGTCCTGCACCAGGAAAAATAGCGCCGCCAGGAGCGCGATGGCGAGGTAGGACCAGCCAAAGGGGGCAAAGGCCAGAGGCCAGCACGCCCCCAGCACAAGGGACAACAGCAATCCGCCGCCCTGCCCGGACAGACCGCCCAGCCTCACGCGGGAGAAACCGGCTGATCCTGATCCTTGACCCAGGAGAGCCGCAGGATCTGGACCCGCTTGCGGTCGGCACGGAGAACCTCCAGGCGCAGGGTGCCTTCCTGCAGGACCTCTCCGGGACGAGGCACGTGCCCCAGGCGGTTGGTCACCCAGCCGCCCAGGGTATCGATGTGCTCGTCTGCCAGTTGCACATGGAAATTGTGGTTGAATTCTTCCAGCGGAATCAGGGCGTTGACCAGATAGTCGCCATCCTCGCGAGGAACGATCATCACATCTTCATCAATATCGAATTCATCCTCGATCTCGCCGACGATGATCTCCAGCACGTCCTCGATGGTGATGAGCCCTGCCACTCCGCCGTACTCGTCGACGACGATGGCCATGTGATGGCGACCGGTGCGGAATTCATAGAGGAGATGATTGAGGTGCTTGCTTTCGGGAATGAAAGTCGCCGGACGCAGGAGTTCGGTGAGGCGGGGAGGGCTCTCCGCCCCGCCCTGGCAGGCCCGCAGCAGGTCCTTGGCGAGAAGGATGCCGCGAACATCGTCGCGGTCGTTGCCCACCAGCGGAAAACGGGAGTGGCCCACCTCCACCACTCGCGCGATGATCTCCGGCAGGGGCGCATCCATCTCGATGACTTCCATTTGTGCGCGGGGAATCATGGCATCGCGTACCGTAAGCTCGGCCATGCGGAAAATGCCATCGACCATGCGCGCGGCTTCGGCGTCGATGATCTGCCGTTCGCCCGCCTCCCGGATGAGCTCCAGAAGCCCTTCCTGATCTTCAATGTTGCCGCGTAAGGACTGCGTAAAACGCTCCCACCAACTGCGGGGGCGTTCGGGACCACTGCGATCGTCATTCATGGACGGCGGATTGCACGTAAGGGTCGGCCACACCCATTTCAGCCAGAAAACGACATTCCAGCGCTTCCATCTCCGCCGCTTCCGCCTCGTTCTGGTGATCATAACCGAGGAGATGCAGCGTGCTGTGAATCAGCAGGTGACGGTAATGGTCCAGCAGGCCTTTGCCCTGCTCGGCGGCCTCCCGCGCCACTACGGCGGGTGCGATGGCCATATCACCGAGGAGATCGCGACGGAAGATCGCCGACAGGGACGGCTGCGGAAAGGAAAGGCAATTGGTGGGGACGTCCTTGCCCCGAAAAGCGGCGTTGAGGGCCGCCATTGCGGCATCGTCCACAAAACGCAGGGAAATCTCTGCGCAGCGGCCCGCCTCCAGCCGCGGGGACGGGGCCTGCAACGCCGCCAGGATGGCCCGCCGCGCCTGCGTCCGGGAGGGCAGGGGCACGCCCTCCCCAAGGGCATCACTGCCGATGTGCAGGATCAAGGCCGGACGCGCCCTCACGGTTTCTCCCCCAGGCGATCATAGGCCTCGACGATGCGCGCCACCAGGGGATGGCGCACCACATCGGCGCTCTGGAAAAAGACCATGTCGATCCCCTGCACCCCCTGCAATACCTCGATGGCCTGCACCAGACCGGAGAGTTGGCCACGGGGCAGGTCCACCTGGGTCACATCGCCGGTGACCACGGCCTTGGCGCCAAAACCGATGCGGGTGAGGAACATCTTCATCTGCTCCGGCGTGGTGTTTTGCGCCTCGTCGAGGATGATGAAGGAATCATTGAGGGTACGGCCGCGCATGTAGGCCAGGGGTGCCACCTCGATGACCTGGCGCTCGATGAGCTTGGCCACCTTTTCAAAGCCCAGCATTTCATAAAGGGCGTCATAGAGGGGGCGCAGATAGGGATCTACCTTCTCGCTCAGGGTACCGGGCAAAAAGCCTAGGCGCTCCCCCGCCTCCACCGCCGGCCGCACCAGGACCAGGCGGCGGATATGATTCTGCTCCATCTGCTCAACGGCGGCGGCCACGGCAAGGTAGGTCTTGCCGGTCCCCGCCGGACCGATGCCGAAGGTCAGGTCATTGCCGCGGATGGACTGCAGATACTGGCGCTGGCGCAAGCCACGGCCACCCACCAGGCCCTTGAGGGTCTGGATGCCCGCCACCTCCGATTCCGCGGCGCCGGGCTCCGCTTCCAGCCGCACTCCCTGGATGCTGTGATGGACGAAATGCGGGCTGATATGGCGCCCCTGGCGAATCTGCGCGTAGAGCACGCCCAACACCCCTTCGGCAGCCTGCACGGCCGGTTCCGGGCCGGTAATGTGAAAGCGGCCGCCCCGCGGCAGGATCACGACGCCCAGGCGCGATTCGATCTGTTTGATATGGCTGTCCAGTTCTCCGGAGAGTTCGGCCAGCATGCTGGCGCTGGCGCCATCCGCGACGAATTCGCCGTGGATGTTAAGCTCGGGCATGGGAGGATCTCCGCGGCTCCACGGCATCAGCCGGGAGCAGATCTCCGGACCAGCGCGCACGCAGGCTGTTGGGCATGGTCTCGGTGATCTCCACCGTGACCATCTGGCCGGCCAAGGCCGCAGGACCGGCAAAATTCACCGAACGGTTGCAACCCGTCTTGCCGGTGAGCTCCCGGGCATCGCGCCGGGAGGGGCCCGTCACCAGGACTTCCTGGCGCGTCCCCAGCATGGCCTGGGCATATTCTTGGGCAAGGGCGTTGATCCGCCCCTGAAGGATGGCCAAGCGTTCATCCTTGACCGCCTCGGGGACCGCATCCTTGAGCTTGAGGGCCGGAGTGCCCGGCCGCGGACTATACTTGAAAGAATAAGACTGATCGAAGCGCACGGCGGCGATGAGATCCATGGTGGCGGCAAAGTCGGCGTCGGTTTCGCCGGGAAAGCCGACGATGAAGTCCGAGGAGAAGCGGATATCCGGGCGGGCGGCGCGCAGTTTGGCGATCTTTTCCAGATAATTGGCGACCTGATGCTTGCGATGCATGCGCTTGAGGATGCGATCCGAACCGCTCTGCACCGGCAGATGCAGGTGCGGGGCGAGGACGGAGATGCTGCCATGGGCCGCGATGAGGGCGTCGTCCAGATCGTTGGGATGGGAGGTGGTGTAGCGCAGGCGCAGGAGGCCGGGGATGCGGGCGAGGCGCTCCAGGAGATCCGCCAGGCCGGCCTCGCCAATGAGCCCCGTCGCCCCCCGATAGGCGTTCACGTTCTGTCCCAGCAAGGTGATCTCCCGCACTCCCTGCTCCACCAGGCCGCGCACCTCGCGGATGATGTCGGGCATGGGCCGGCTGTATTCGCGCCCACGGGTATGAGGAACCACGCAGAAGGTGCAGAACTTGTCGCAGCCCTCCATGATGGTCACAAAGGCGCTGGGGCCGTTCTGGCCGGGGCGCTCCGGCAGGCGGTCGAATTTTTCCAGGACGGGAAAGTCCACGTCCACCTGGGGCTGACGGCTGGCCAGGGCGGCATCCAGCATGTCCGGCAGGCGATGCAGGGTTTGCGGACCGAAAACGAGGTCCACGAAGGGCGCCCGGCGGCGCAGGCGCGCCCCTTCCTGGCTGGCCACACAACCGCCCACGCCGATGATCAGGTCGGGGTTCCGCTCCTTGAGGGGCCGCCAGAATCCGAGCTGGGTATAGACCTTGTCTTCGGCCTTTTCGCGGATGGAGCAGGTGTTGAGCAGGAGCAGATCGGCCGCGGCGGGGTCGTCCACCAGCCGCAGTCCATGGCTGGACGAAAGCAACTCCACCATACGGGTGGAGTCGTACTCGTTCATCTGACAACCGTAGGTTTTGATATGCAGGGTGTGCAAGCGAGGCTCACGCGCGACCGTTTTGGTCATCATAGGGCCGCCCCCCCACCTTGACAAGGGCAGCGCGGAAAACGGCGGGTCCATTGCCGTCTTTCGCCACACCGGACAAAGGAGATCATCCCTGGCCCAGCGCCTCCTGCACATAGCGATGGAAGATCACGTCATCCTTTTCGCTGCCCAGGATCCCGAAACGGCTGGTTACGGCGGTTACCTGCAAGCCTTTTTGGGCCACGCTGATATCCACCAGCATGTGGCCTTGGCGGGCGTGAATGACGGTCGCATCCGCCCCTTCGCGATCCGTTTTCAGGACGACGCATTGCATCCGCGCGAGGGCCGTCTGCACCGCAGTCAAGGTGGGCGCATAGGCGCTCGGATAATATTGGGTGGTCTGCCCGGCATAGACGCCAGCGGCCCCCGCCCCGGCGACGCCTCCCGCCGTCACGGCGCATCCGGCGAGGGGGAGCGTGACCAACGTCACAACGGCAAGCAAAACGGCAGCGAGACTTTTCATGGACTTCCCCAGCAAACGAAGGGCAGCAGTATAACGCATCCCAGCGGGTGGCAGGTAATCGGTCGGATCAATAATGGGGATGGCAGGGAAGGGAAATGGGCAGGCCCGGCTGGACCGACCTGCCCCGGTACCGCTGTTCGCCTGAAAACGGCAGTTGTCGGACCGCTGGGATCAGTCGCTGTTGGGACCTTCCACGGAGTTTTCCAGCACCCGGCCGCTGACGGCGTCGATCCCCACTTCGTGGGTCACGGCACCCTGGCGGATATCAAAGGAATAGCGCAGGCCGCTGCCGCCCTTTTCCTTTTCCAGTTCTTCCTTGACGATCTTGCCCGGGAAGACCTTGGTAGCGGCCTGCCGTGCCTGGGGCAGGGTAACCTTGGCGTCCTTGGCATACTGTTCGCCGGTGAAGGCCCAGGCGCTGGTCGTGACCAGGGCCAAGGTGCCCGCAAACATGGCGAATATCCAGATTGGCTTTTTCATGATGATTTCCTCTTGTCGCAAAGACCCCGTTCATTCGGGATGAGGCCATCCTGCGCCGCGTACCTTAACGGAACCTGAAGGGATCATTATCCTGGATCCGGCACCTAGCGGGGGTGTTTTTGCTTCGGCGGCAGGGGTGGACACAGGGGCGGGTGGCTTGCAGGCCGATACGATCTGGGCCCATCATAGGATCCTTTCCAAGCCGCAAGAAGCCGCTGACGGGGGGTTGATGCAGAAAAAAAACGGTCGGGTAGCGAACGCCTGGCATTTTACCCGCGAGTTTTTGAGAGATCCGCAAGCCATCGGCGCGGTGGTGCCCAGTTCTCCCTTTCTGGCACGGCGAATGGCGAGCCTGGTGCCGCCTGGTCCGGGGACGGTCTTGGAACTGGGTCCGGGGATGGGGCCCGTCACTGCGGCGCTCCTGGAAAGTGGCGTAAAGCCGGCGGAACTGATCCTGGTGGAACGCTCGCCGCGCCTCGCCCAGCATTTGTGCCATCGTTTTCCGGGCGTAGAAGTCCTGCAAGGGGATGCCGCCGATCTCCAGGCCCTGTTGGCCGGCCGCGCAGCGGTACGCGCGGTGGTGTCGAGCCTGCCCCTGCGCAGCATGCCCCGGGAGGTGGTGCAACGGATCCTGCAACGCCTGCCGGCCATCAGCCGACCAGGTACCGTCTTTATCCAGTTTACCTACCATTTTCGCAGTTCCTGCCGAGAACCGCCGGCGGGATTCGAACGCGGGCGCGCCAGCGTGGTCTGGCGCAACCTGCCACCGGCGCGGGTGGACGCCTTCACCTTCCGCGCTCCGTCCTGATCCCGGCGGGATGAAGCGGAGAACAACCGGCGCGGGCCGCCGCAGCGAAAAACACCCGCGGCGACTGCCGGCCCCCGGATAAAAGGCTATGCCGAAGCAGCGGTGCCGTGGCCGTCCCCAGGTACGGCGGACGCTTGCGGCCACCGGCGCAGGGGTTGAACATCCGTCTCGGGCTGCAGGGTGATATGCCGGATACCAAAACGTCCATCCAGGAGTGCTCGCTCGGCGGCCAGGACCTGCGGCCACTGGCGCAAGTCCTGGACCAGCAGGTGCCCCGATAGGGCGACGGACTCGGAGCTGATGGTCCAGACATGCAGGTCATGGACCGAAAGGACGCCCCCGACCCCCGCCATCGCCTCGCCGATCTCGCGCAAGTCCAGGTTCAGCGGCGTCCCCTCCATGAGCACATGGACCGTCTCGCGCAAGAGGCGCAGGCTGGAGAAGAGGATGATGGCAGCGATGAACAGGGAAAGGATGGGGTCGATGGGCATCCAGCCCGTAAAGGTGACAATGACACCGGCCACGACCGCAGCGAGGGAGCCCAGAAGATCGCCCAGGACATGCAACAGCGCCGCGCGCTGGTTGAAGGAGTGGGCATCACGGGCAAGGACCCAGGCCACCACGAGATTCAGCAGCAGGCCAAAGGCGGCCACCGCAATGACCACCGGGCCATCCACCGGCTCGGGATGGAGCAGCCGCAACACGGCGCCCACGGCAATGGCCGCCACCACCCCCAGCATGAGCAGGGTATTGAAGGCCGCCGCCAACACTTCCATGCGGGCCAGTCCATAGCTGTGCAGCAGGGAAGGCGGACGACGCGACAGGCGGGCGACCAGGGCCGCCAGACCCAGGGCGGCACCGTCCGTCAGCATGTGACCGGCATCCCCCAGCAGCGCCATGGAACCCGCCATCCACCCCGCCCCGGCCTCCACCGCCGCGTAACCCAGGACCAGGCCCAGACTCCACATCAGGGCCGTGCCCCGGGCCGCAGGATGGTGATGATGCGCAGCATGATCGTGACTGCTCGGGGAATGGCTCATGGCACTCGGCAACCCATAGCCCACGTCGGGCTCCTCATCATAACCGCACCTGACGAAACCAGGAAGAACCCGGAAAGACCCGACAACGGGGCTGGCTTGTACCGTCCCCGCCATGGGCCATAATAGCCCCATGCACCAGCACCAACGACAGGGCATCACCTTGGTCCTCGGCTCCGGCGGCGCCCGGGGCCTGGCCCATGTGGGCGTGCTCCGGGCGCTGGAGGAGATGCAGGTTCCCATTGCCGCGGTGGTGGGCTGTTCCATCGGCGCCCAGATCGGCGCCCTCTATTGCGCCGGCATCCCCGTCGCGGACCTGGAGATGGAAGCACAGGGCATGCGCTGGTGGGAGGCGTTGCGCCTGTTTTTTCCGGATTTCGGTGGTGGGGGGCTGAGCAGCGGTGGCGCCATCGAAGGTTACCTGCGCCAGCGCCTCGGGGATCGCGACATCCGGGATTTTGCCACTCCCTTCGCCTGTGTCGCCACGGATCTCGTGGCCGGCCGGGAGGTGGTCCTCACCGAGGGCCCGGCGCTGGCCGCCGTACGCGCCAGCATCGCGCTGCCCGTGGTGCTTAGCCCGCAGCGGCTGGGAGGGCGCATACTCGCCGACGGCGGTCTGGTGGACCCGGTTCCCGTGGTCGTGGCCAGGGCGCTCTTTCCGGGACCGCTACTGGCGGTGCTGGTGCATGTGGCCACCCAACATGACGAACCCTGGCCGCCGCGGGACAACGGCATGCTGCCCCGCATCAACCTGTTCAACCGCGGCGACGACTGGGTGGCTGACCTGCCCTATCCCAATCTCGTCCAGACCATGCGGCGCGCGGTGGAAATCATGCAGGGCCGCATCGTCGAGATGCAGCTCCAGACCAGTCCGGCGGATTTGACCTTGCAACCGAAACTGGGGAACATCCTCACCCTGGAATTCCACAAGGGAGAGGCGGCGGTGGCGGCAGGTTATCGGGCAGCTCGGGAGGCGACAGCCGCAATCATGGCGTTGCTGCAGCGTGAATAAGCAGGGGCGCGGCGCGGTCATGCTGGTGCGCCGCCACGCGCCGCGGGCCTTGTGGCCATGGCTGGTGCTGCCCGCCTCCCTCACCGCCGCCCTGCGCCGCGCCTACGGCCGCAGCGATACCCCGCAGGTCCTGCTGCTGGGCAGCGGTCGCGGCGTGGCCCGGCCGGAGGAGCGCCGGCACCTGCGCCTGCACCGGGGCGAGCGGGTTTTTTGGCGTGAAGTCCTGCTCCATGGCGGCGATGCCGGCAGGCCCGCCCTCTGGGCACGCACCACGGTTCCCCTCCGGGGCCTGCGCCAGGGCCTGTTACCCCTGACCCGCCAGGGTACCCGGCCCATTGGCGACCTGCTCTTCCGCCACCGCCGGCTGCGCCGTTCGGCCATCGTCATCGAGCGTCGCCGCCGACAACGGGCATGGTCCTGGGCGCGGCGTTCCATCCTGCAGCGGGGCCCATCCCAGGCCCTCATCGAGGAACGCTTCAGCCATTACCTGCCGGCTTGGCATGGCCGGGGGCGGCGCTGATGGGGCGCGCTTTTCCGCAGGAAAAATGGCGGGCTTATGCCGCCCTCATGCGGATCGACCGTCCCATCGGCACCCTGCTGCTGCTCTGGCCCACCTATTGGGCCCTGTGGCTGGCTGCGGGAGGCAACCCGCCCCTGGGCGTGTTTTTGATCTTCACCGCCGGCACCTTCCTCATGCGCTCGGCCGGCTGCGTCATCAATGATTATTTCGATCGGGACTTCGACCGCCATGTCGCCCGCACCTGCCAGCGCCCTCTCGCCGCGGGCGTGGTCACCCCGCGGGAGGCCCTGGTCCTGTTCCTCCTGCTCTGCCTCGGGGCGGCGGCCCTGCTGCCATTCCTCAACGGCCTGACCATCCTGCTGGCCGGGGGCGCGGTGCTGGTGACGGTGACCTATCCCCTCTGCAAACGCTTCACCCATTTGCCCCAGGCCTATCTTGGCCTGGCCTTTTCCTTCGGTATCCCCATGGCCTTTGCCGCCCAGACCGGCCACGTTCCGGCCCTGGCGTGGTGGCTCATGCTCGCCAATGTCTGCTGGGTACTGGCCTATGACACCGCTTATGCCATGGCCGACCGGCCCGATGACCTCAAGATCGGGGTCAAGTCCAGCGCCATCCTCTTCGGTCGCTACGACCGCCTGGCCATCGCCGGTTTTCATGGAATGATGCTGCTCATTCTCGGCCTTATCGGCCTGGATCTGCAGCTCCATTGGCCCTATTTCCTCAGCCTGTCGCTGGCCGCCCTGCTCGCCGCTTATGAGCAGTCCTTGTTGCGTGGTGACCGCGATCAGGCCTTTCGCGCCTTTCTCCACAACAACTGGCTGGGCATGGCCATCTTCGGCGGCATCATGGGCGGCCTAGGCCATTGATCGCGCAACTCAAGAATGCCTTCCTCCAGTATTCGCCCACAAACTTATACACAGTTTATTTCTATGCCCCTTTCCCTCGCACGACCTTGCCCAAGCCCAGCAAAAAAATTATATCTCACTGTTTATATTGTGTTTATAGTGTTGCCACTTTTTTAGGCATGGGGACTAAAGCCTTACGGAACGGGGCCTCTGGGGGGTTCTTCGATACCCATGCACAGAGTTATCCACAGATCGTGTGGGCAACTGTATGAAGTGTGAAACATCCTGCCTGCACGTGGCCGTTTTTGCCCCCTTGCGGCGAATTTTTTCCTATGCCTGCCCCGCATCGGGCCCTCTGCCCGCGGGCGTCCGGGTGCGGGTACCCTTTGCCTCCGGCAGCCGGATCGCCATGGTTCTAGGCATGGGTCCCTGCCCGCCCGGGGTGGAGGTCAAGGAAATCGAGGCGGTATTGGACAGCACCCCCATTCTTGACCCCGCCTTGCAGCGCCTCATTGCCTTCGGCGCGGCCTATTACCAGCATGCCATGGGCGATGTCTGGGCAACCGCCCTGCCCGCTGCCCTGCGCAAGGGCCAGCCCCTGCCGGAGATAGCCGCCTCCTATCAGCTCAGCGCGGCCGGGCGCGCGGCCCTCCAGCGGGTGCGCGGCAAACGCCAGCGCGCCCTCCTGGAGTCCTTGCAGACGGACGGGATGCTAGCGCCTGCGACCCTGGACGCGGGCTTGCGTTCAGCCCTGCGCGAAGCCGTGCGGCGCGGCTGGGCGCAGGCCGTTGCAGTCCCCATCCCGGCATTGCGCTGCAACGACTCCCCGTTTCACCTGCACCAGGAGCAGCAGGCGGCAGTGGCAGTCCTCCGTGCCGCCCAGGGCTTTTCCCCCATTCTCCTGCAGGGAGTTACGGGCAGCGGCAAGACCGAGGTCTATCTGGAAGCCCTGCGACCCCGCCTGGAGGCGGGGGGACAGGCCCTGGTCCTGGTGCCGGAGATCAGTCTCACACCGCAACTGCTGGGCCGTTTTGCCCAACGCTTTGGCGAGGAACAGGTGGCGGCCCTGCATTCGGGACAAAGCGACGGCGAGCGGCTGCGCACTTGGGCGGCCGCTCGGGAAGGGCGGCTGCGGGTCATCATCGGTACCCGTTCCGCCGTTTTCGTGCCGCTGCCCAGGCTCGCCATGATCGTGGTCGATGAAGAGCACGATCCCTCCTTCAAGCAGCAAACGGGCTGGCATTACTCGGCGCGGGATCTGGCCATCCAGCGGGCGCGCCTGGAAGGCTGCCCCATCGTCCTCGGGTCCGCCACACCCTCCCTGGAAAGCCTGCACAATGTCGATCTGGGGCGCTATGGGACCCTCCACCTGCGCCAGCGTGCCGGTGGCGCCCGGGCGCCGGCCATCGTGCTCCTGCCCGTGCGCCGCCAGAGTTTGCAGGGTGGCCTGTCCGGACCCTTGCTGGCGGCCTGCGCCGACACCCTCGCCGCCGGGAATCAGGTGCTCCTCTTCCTCAACCGCCGCGGCTATGCCCCGACCCTCCTGTGCCACGACTGCGGCCACGTCTTCCATTGTCCGCGCTGCGCCGCAGCGCTGACCTGGCACCGCCGCGACGCCCGCCTGCGCTGTCATCACTGCGGCCATGAAGAGCGGCTGCCCGCCACCTGCCCGCAATGCGGCAGCGCCGCTCTCATCAGCGCCG
>Ga0315298_1000665_pt1 | contig 66412 bp, 55 predicted proteins | sample WHS_1_MG_FD_203077 | JGI IMG/M metagenome (GOLD analysis project Ga0315298, IMG submission 203077) | Extremophilic microbial mat communities from Washburn Hot Springs, YNP, Wyoming, USA - WHS_1_MG | ecosystem: Environmental > Aquatic > Thermal springs > Hot (42-90C) | place: USA: Wyoming...
AAGTGCGGGTCGCGTTCCACGACCTCCTGATAAGGGCCACGGCGAAGGCCATGAGCGAGCATCCGGCGATGAACGTGCGGTGGACCGGCGACGCGATCGAAAGAAGGAGCGAGATAAATATCGGTCTCGCCGTGGCGCTCGACGATGGCCTCATCGTGCCGGTCGTGCGGAACGCCGACAGATTGACCCTTGCCGAAACGGCCGGCACGACGCGGACGCTCATCGAGAAAGCGCGTTCGAAGCGCCTCACACCGGACGAGTACGAGGGTGGCTGCATCACGATAAGCAACCTCGGGATGTACGACGTCGAGTCATTCCTCGCCATCATCAATCCGGGCGAACCCGCGATAATGGGCGTCGGACGCATCGCCGAGAAACCAGTCGTGATCAACGGCGGAATTCACGTCCGCTCCATGATGAGCCTCTCGCTCAGTGCCGATCACCGCGTCGTTGACGGTGCGGTCGCTGCCGCGTTCCTCAAGCGCGTGAAAGAACTTCTCGAAGCGCCCGACTGGCTGGCGTGACGGTGTCATGTCACTGGTCGGTCGCGCACGGCGACCCGACCGGGGGCTATCCGGCTCACTGGCAGGCGGAACGCATATCGCCGACCGTGGCGTGGCATCGCTCGAACGAGGCATGATGCGATCAGCCGCCCAGGACGTCCTGCATCGTGTAAAGGCCGGGCGGCTTGCCTGCGATGAACCTTGCCGCACGCAGCGCGCCGCGCGCGAAGGTGTCGCGCGTGTGCGCGCGGTGCGTTATCTCCAGCCGCTCCCCCAGCGCCATGAACGAGACCGTATGCTCGCCGACGACGTCGCCGCCGCGCACGGCATGAATGCCGATCTCTCTCGGCCCTCGTTCGCCAACGTCGCCGTGGCGGCCGAATACGGCGTCTCTGACCGCGTCGCGCCCGGTGGCCCCGGCGATGCTCTCTGCCAGGCGCAATGCTGTGCCGCTCGGTGCGTCTCTCTTGTAGCGATGATGGACCTCCACTATCTCTACGTCGTAATCCACGCCCAGGGCAGCAGCAACCTCACCCACGATCTTGAACATGAGGTTCACCGCGACACTCATGTTCGGCGCGTGCAAGATGGGAATTGCGCGGCTGGCATCCGCGAGGCGGCCCCGCTGCTCGGCGGTCAGGCCCGTCGTCCCTATCACGGCGGCGCACCGCCGCTCCACCGCGTCGGCCAGGCGCGAGAGCGTCCCGGCGGGTGTGGAGAAGTCTATCATGACGTCCGCCGGCACGTGCCATTCGGTCTCGATCTTGACGCCGAGCGCGCCGATGCCCGCGACCTCTCCCGCGTCCCTTCCCACCGCCGGGTTGCCCGCCGCCTCCAGCGCGGCGACTATTCGCAAGTCGGGTTCGCCTGAGCCCAGGACTACCAGCCTCTGGCCCATCCGACCTGCCGCCCCGTTGATCGCGAGACGAATCATGGTCATCCCCGCTTTTCGTTGGTGGCCCTCGCAGCCTCGGGATACACCCCTCCGGCCACGAGCGGCCAGTGCCACAGGACGAACGCGATTGCGAACGCCACGGATGCGGCGACGGTGGCCGTTGCAAACCACCAGAGTGAGCGCCATTCAGGCGTCCGTCTCAACTCGTCGGCAGACGGCGCCTGCGCCCAGAGAAGAAGCGCCCAAGCTATGGTGACCGACTGAAGGAAGGTCTTCGTCTTGCCCATCCAGTTCGCGCCGACGACCTTGCCCCTCGACGCCGCAACGTCTCTGACGCCGCTCACGATGAGTTCGCGGCCGATGGTGACGAGAGCCATCCAGACCGGCAGGACTCCACGTTCGGACAAGGCCACGAGAGCGCACAATATGAGTGTCTTGTCCGCCACCGGATCGAGGTAGTTTCCGACGACGGTCACCCCGCGTCTGCGGGCCAGGAGGCCGTCGAACACGTCAGTGGCCATTGCGCACAGGAACAGTGCCACCGACCCGTAGCGCGCCATGCGCCCCGGGAAATACATGAGGCCGACCACGAAAGGGGTGGCGCTGAGCCTGGCCAGTGTCAGGAAGTTAGCCGCGTTCACAGTCCGGGCGATCCAAGAGGGAGCGATTTCACTCTCCGAGCCGCAGGACGCGGGCGGCGTTGCCGTACCAGACCTTGCGACGGTCCTCTGCGCTCAGGGAGAGGGCATCCATCATCTTCTCGTAATCGCGGATGCTGTCCTCGATCCACTCCGGGGCGAGGTCGCTGCCGAAGAGAATCTTGTCCCATGCCCCGCTGTGGTCGGGGCTTCCATAGGGCCGGCTGTCGGGCCGCCACCACAGAAGCCCGCCGAGATATTCGGGCGATTTCTTTTTCAGCGTGGAGCCGGACAAATCGAAGAACAGGTTCGGATTCCACCTGCAAGCCATCGCAGCCTCGTCGTACCAGGGGTTCCCGAGGTGCGCGCCGATGATGGCCAACTCCGGCAACCGCCGGGCGATGAAGTCCAGGTGTATGGGCCGCATGTTGTCGCTGTTAGCATCGGTCCAGGGGGGATGGTTCGCGACGATTCCCAGATGGAAGAGGACGGGCATCTTGAGGTAAGCGGCCCGCTCGTACACGGGAAAGTAGCATGACGAGTCGTATGGCCGGCGGGGCCCTATGAACTTGAGTCCGCGGAATCCCTCGTCCCGGAAATGGCGGACCACGCCCGCAGCCATCTCGTCGAGATCGAACCCCGCGAATGGGATGAAAAGGTCAGGATATCTCTTCGCCGCGGCCAGGACCTTCTCGTTCTCGCCGGGTCGCCGCGATGGCTGTTGCCCGAGAAGTACGGCCTTCACCACACCCAGCTGTGCATAGGTCTCGACAAGCGCACCAGCGTCGACGTCGCCGAGGTGTTGATGAATGTCTATTATCTTCCCGCGCATCGTCGAGCCCTTTTTCGCGTCGAACACATGCAACTATAGAGGGGGAGGTGGGCCGCCAATTGACAGCGGCCCACGACGGTCATCTGGCGCGCCCGGCAGGACTCGAACCTGCAACCATTGGGTTCGAAGCCCACTACTCTGTCCAATTGAGCTACGGGCGCACACTCTAGTTCCCGCAGCAGCGCCAAGGTCACGGGCTACAAGGGCAGACCGGCGGCCGCTTCGTCGGCGTCCACCAGGCCAAATCCCGAGATCTCGTCCCTGCCCGGCGAGTACAGGTCATCGGCAGTTCCTTGCAGTTGCGCACGAGGGTCGGCCGGCGGGGGAGAAAGTGCCAGCATGAGTGCACAGACACCCGTCACATGTGGCGCCGCCATACTGGTGCCGCTGAGGGTCCTGTAGCCGCCGCCCTTCCAGGTAGAGCGCACATTCACGCCGGGCGCCACAATCTCTAACTCGGGTCCCCTGTTGCTCCACCAGGGTACTGAATCCGAGGAATCTGTTGCGCCCACAGCGATGACAGAACTGTAACGAGCCGGATAGAGGACCGGTCCGCCGTCATTCCCGGCAGCCGCGACAATCACGATCCCCGCTTCGGCCGCTGCCTGACAAGCGCCCTCCAGGAGCGGCGAGCCCGACGAAGCGCCGAGGCTCATGTTGATGACATCCATGCGGTTGTCAACCGACCACTCGACTGCCGCCACCACATCGGACAGCCAACCACTGCCACTCGCGTCAAGAACTTTGACTGCGTACAGCCTGGCGCCCGGCGCCACGCCGACGACGCCGATCTCATTGTCAACCGCCGCTATGATGCCTGCCACGTGCGTTCCATGACCGTTGTCATCGTCCCATCGGTCCGGATTGAGCGAGTTTCCCTTGCGGACAAAATTCACACCCCCCGCGATGTTCGCCACAAGGTCCGGATGATCACGATCAATACCCGTGTCGACTACCGCAACTTTGACTCCTGCACCCGTGCTCAGGGACCAGACTAATTCTGCGTCTATTCGGTCAACGTTCCATTCGATCACTTCCCCCGGCTGCCGCCTGTCGGTGCCCGGCCTCTGCCGTTTCAGTGCGTCGCCTGACAGAGCGTTCACAACCACATCGGGCTCGACGGACACAACCGCCGGGTTGGCTCGCAGTTGCTTTACAGCAACTTCGGGCAATTCCACCGCGAGTCCAGGCACCATGTGAAATTGGTGCACTACACGGCCGCCAACGGCCTCGACCGCCTTGCCTAGCGGGGCCTTCGCGGTCACGATATAACGGCCCACCTGGGCAAAGACCTTGGCCGAAGTGCCCAGAAGGCATGCAACTACGCAGAGCACGATTACACCCTTGCGCATGGCGGATCCTCCGCGGTACACGTGCAAGCCTTGCCCTGAAGGCCTGATCCCGAAAATATAGTGCCAAGATCCAATCACAGCGTAATCCTGGCCGGCGCCTCCGCACTCGCACGAGCCACCAGATGAAGGCCACGAAAGGCCCCGGCGTTCAGCACTTGCCCGGCTCGAACGCGGCATTCACCGCTGGCAGAGGCCTTCGCGACACAGCCTGCTTTCTTTCCACCGCTGGAGACATTTTGCTCTCGCCCCTCCCTCTTGTCAAGGTATTTCGCTTCGATCAAAGCGAGCATGTGGGGCCATCCTGCTTTATCGCAGTGGATGATTCCGCAGCCGCGGGATTGCCACGCTCCTGCGTGGGATGTATCCTGTAGCGGCACGGGAGGAAAGCGTGATCTACATTCTGGATCTGTTCGGAACGGCCGTCTTCGCGGTCACAGGCGCCCTTGCTGCGATGCGTAAGAAGATGGACATCTTCGGCGTGACCGTGGTGGCGACGGTCACCGCCGTCGGCGGAGGCACCCTCCGCGACCTCCTCCTGGGTCGCGTGCCGCCATTCTGGGTCGCCGACCCCGGTTACATCCTTGCCATCCTGTTCGCAGCGGTCGCGACGTTCCTCTGCGCGCGAAAGATGCGGCATCACATGCCACAGTTGCTCGTGGCCGACGCGCTGGGGCTGGCTGTCTTCACCGTGATAGGCTCGAAGGTCGCTGTCGCCGCGAACACGAACCCCCTCATCGCCGCGATAATGGGCGTTATGACCGGGGCGCTCGGCGGCATCCTGCGCGATGTCCTCTGCAACGAGGTCCCGCTGATCCTCCGGAGGGAGGTGTACGCCACTGCGTCGCTGGGCGGTGCGCTCGTCTATGTCGCAGGAACGCGCCTCCACCTGGACCAGAGCACGATAGTCCCGCTCGCTATGGCCGTGACCCTGCTGACGCGTCTCGCGGCGATCAAGTGGCGGCTGAGCCTTCCCGTCGCGAAGGAGGAGTCCGGTGACGGGGACGCGTGACCGTCGCGAACTCGTGCCACGCGTCGCCAACGAGGTGGAACGGGCGAGAGTGGAGAGATTATAAGGATGACCCCGGCACGCAAAGAGACGGTGAAGTGGGCAGGCATGGCGATTGCGTCGGCGTTATTCATATCGGCCTGCAGTGTAAACCAGGCACCGGTGACATCCGCACAACCTTCGACCGAGCACACGATACTCGAGGAAGGCAGGGAGGGAAGAGTCGTCGGCGGGAAGGAATTCCGCCTGGCCTGGGCAGACGAGTTCGACGGGGAGGCGCTCGACAAGTGGACCGACCGCATTACAGGATACGGATACGGCGGATGGTTTCACCCGGGTAACTGCGCCTACACCGACGGCGAAGGCCATCTCGTCCTCGCCCTCTGCGCTTACCCGAAGGAGAAGGTGATAGCGCTCGTGAAGACGCAGGCGGAGAAGGATGCCCTCCTCTCACCCGAGGAAAAGAGGCAATATATTCCGACCGTGCCCCACATCCACACCAGAGATTCCTTTCTGTACGGGTATCACGAGGTGCGTTTCAAACTTCCCCTTGTAGCGGGCCCCGGCCTCTTCATGTGCTTCATAGGCCACGATGTGGGTGAGGTGGAAATTGACGTCATCGAGCAATGCCTTTACAGCAGGGGGAAAATAGTGGACTACAAGGCTTCCACCGTCCACTGGTGGACCCGCTACCTGGATCCAGGCACGGGTATTTACGAGAAGGGTCACAACTACCTCGGCTACCAGTTCCAGCGGCTCGAGGGCGATGCGGAGGAGACCAGGCGCCTGGCCAGTCTGGGCAAAAAGACGGACGGCAGGAAAATCACCGAGATGGAACTACTGAGCATCCAGAAACGGGGTTCGCTCCCAGGGCCACTGGAGCCCTTCAACGTCCTCGACGAATCCGCCCATGGCCTCGTCCGGAAGGTTTACATCGTTTCCGATAACCGACACCGGTGGGACGACGAGCAGTGGCACACTGTCGGCATGCTGTGGACCAGGGATTGCTATTCCTTCTACTACGACGGCGAACTCGTCTGCCAGATTGACCAGGGTCTCCGTCACGTTCCGGGCAGGGCCATCTTCGGACTTCGTGTCATGGAGGGCTGGGACGACGCCATCGTGAAGAGCGGCAGAGGAGACGACCCGAGGACGACCCCCGCAAGAGTGCTCCTCGATTACTACAGGGTTTACAGAAACGACGAGGTGGGCGACGTCGTGTATCCCGGAGGATGACGTTCGGAACGCGCGCCCAAGAGATCTTCGCTATCCAGTTGCAGGTTCCCCGGCGAGGCGACCGGACGGCGCAACGGGAAGGGGTTACTGCCTCGCTTCGCTACCGGAAGCCCGGCCCACATCCCACGAGCCCAAACAGGCAGGTTGCACACGAATTGTCAGCCGGACCGCGATCGCCGTGAGAGACGACGGTTATCGGGCTACTGCCTGTCGGTTCGCCATTCCGAGAATCAGACGGCTCCCCCGCTGGAATCTCCTGAACAGTCGCCGTCTTCGTGCACGACACGGCCATCGTCCGAGTCGTCAACCTCGGCAACCCGCAGCGACCGCAGAAGCGCGCTCAGGTCGCGTGCCCCGTAGATTATGCAAATGAGGTCGAAGACAAGTGTGACGACAATGTTGATCGCCACGAACCAGTAAGTGAAGATCTTGAGGTATTCCATATCCGGTATCCTCGGTCGCCAGCGGTCGTTTCACCCCTCCTGGCCTCCGTTGCGCTTCTCGCGTTCCGCCTCCTCCAGTTCGCGCAGTTTCTTTCCATAGTCCACGAAGCGCTGCGGCTTCCTGGTGAGCATCGAGACGACAATCATCAGGATTGCCGGGAACAACGTGCCGAAGAGCATCAGATTGTCCACATTTATGAATCTCTCCAGATTCGGATGAGCCTTCATCGTGGCAACCATGAAGTACTTGTCGAATATGAACCAGCCTGTCACCAGGGCGAGACCGCTGAGAAGGCACGCCCATGCGCCAGCCGAGGTGATGCGACTCCAGTAAAGCCCGAACCAGGTGATGAGACCCACCACCGTGAAAAGAAGCCCCGTCAGGTAGAAGTATTGCAGGATCGTCTGCTTGGGATCGTACCAGCACCCGAACAGGAAGATAAACGCCGCGATGCCCACGGCACTGAGCCTCAATACGCCGATATGGCGTTCCTTTGGCAGCGGTCTCCGCCGGACGGCGCAGATGCAATCGTTCGCGATGACGGAGGCCCACGAGAGGAGATAACTGTCATTCGTGCTGATCGAGGCAAATATGAAACCCGCCAGAGCAATCCCCTTCATCAACGGGATACCCTCCATGATCGTGCGCAGGAATCGGGCTCCGACGACGCGGTGATATAACTCGGCTGAGGCGAACCCGGGTGGCGTCGCAGGCCCGAAGAGCGCCAGGGCCGCGATCCCCCACGCGACGAAGAGTATCCCGCGCCCCTGTCCGAAGATCGTGCTGAGGAGGAACATCTTCCGGACAACCTCCGGCGACTTGGCCGCCGACATCTTCTGGAGCGCTGGAGGAAAGGCCAGCCGGTGCGTGATGGCGTTCAGGAGGAAAACGAGCGTGAAGACGAGGCCGATGCCCCTGCCCCCGTGCGTCTTCAACGGACTGAACGCCGCCGGGCCGATGTGCGTCTCGACCGCCTCCCTCATCGAAGCGAGGTCCGTGAACTTCAGTACAAGGAGGGACACAACCAACACGCTGACGTAGATGAGGACCGACTGAATGTAGTCCGTGATTATGACGGTCACCATGCCGCCGAGAAACGTGAAGAACGTCGCCAACGCCAAGAGGATCAACAACACGACATGGAAAGCGCCTATCGGATAGGAGAAGAGTCCGAAGAAGTTTATCCGGAACAGTTCTCGATTCGGAATCTCCAGAAACTCGATGAGGAACTGGCTCTCGACGATGGGAAATATGGCCATGTTGAGGACCCCTCCGAGCGCCAGCACGAACCCCGCGAAGATGCGAACTCCCCGGTCGTATCGCTGCTCGTAGTATTGGGGTAACGTCTGCACATTCGTCGCGCGGTAGCGCTTTATCCCAAACCCGATGATCCCGAACAGAGGAATGTTTATGAGAAGAAGACTGGCAAGCGAGAGCCAGATGAACGAAAACCCATTCCTGAACCCCTGTTGGCAGGCATTCGCGATGCTGATCAGACCGATGCCTTCCGCTATCGCCGTGCTCAGGCCCAGCCACATGCCCATCTCGCGGCCTGCAATGGTAAACTGCGACACGCTCCGCACAAGGCGCCGTCCCCAGTAACCGGCCCACATCAGGCCCCCCAGCAGCGCCAGGACGAGCACTGCATCAATCACTGGAAGGTTCATGCTACACCCGTTTCCTGTGACTTCGAGTCCGAACCGACACTGACTCTTCGTGCACCATGATAACGACAGCGCTGAGTTAAGCAAGAGACGCGCGGTTCCTCCCAAAATGACCCATGACTTCGCGCACCAACGGCATGAATCCCGTGCCACATGGAGAGGTGGAGGTCAAGAGAAATCCGAACGACACAACGAGGTACGAGAGCGCAGAATGGCCGCCCCCATCAATCATCAGTTGTCCCGGGCGAGCCGAGGCGCTATGCTGGCATGTGCCGGTGCAAGTCGCTCCTGGGGAACCGCGAGGAGAGTGATGGCGGGTCGTTTGCACAGGCTACAGTGCCAAAGTCGAGAGCGGATGCACGGGCCGCTGCAGTTCGTGGGGCTTGCCATTGCGATGACGTGCCTGGCGAGCACGGCGATGGCCAGCGCGGCGGGGCGAGACGATACCGAGGCGGCGCTGATGCGCCCTGTGACGCTGTGTGCACCGTATCCGCAAAGTTATCTCGGCGCGCCGACAGACGAGATCGAACTCGAGTATGCAGTTTTCGAGATGGCCAAACAGGCAGTCCTGGGTTACGACTTCGTCACGTCACGGCGAAACGTTGGGAAGATCTGTTCGGTCCGCATCAGACCCGATATCCGCAGGATGCCACTCCGCGGGGCGCTGGAGGCGATCCTGGCACCTCTTGGAGTCGGCTACACCGTCTCGGGGGGCGAGATCGTTCTGGTCCCACGGCCCGGACAGGCGGCAACGGACCCTCTGGACAGGCCCGTGACGCTGGCGCCGCCGTACGGCGATAGCAAGCCGCCGCCGAGCGGTATGCCGATCTCGATGGCGGTGATGCTCCTTGCGGAACAGGCGGGTCTGAAATACGATTGGAACACGTCACGGGAACGGACCAGCCCTGCGTGCCAGCGATGGGTGCAACCGAAGTTCGACGGCGTCCCGCTCCGCATCGCGCTGGAACGCCTGCTCGATCCGGCGAAACTCACGTACCGTCTGGAGGGCGACGTCATCTCGCTCGCCGTGAAACCGGGGGAGAAACTGGACGACCCGCTCGAGGTGCGAGTGACCCTCCTCCCACCCTATCCGATGGACTACGAGGGTGCGAGGACCGATATGATGCTGCTCCAGCAGGTCGTCCTCAACCTGGCCCGCCAGGCCGGGTTGAGATACGATTGGGCGGCGTCGCGACAGGCATTGGGTACATCGGGCGAGCGATACGTCAGGCCGGACGTCCGAGACGAGCCCCTCGGCCAGGCTCTGACACGGCTGCTGGGGCCGCTGAAACTGTCCTTCGAGGTCCGAGGGGACGTTATCGCGCTGACCCAGATGGAAAAGCCGGAGACACCCCCAGATGGAAACCCTGGAAGGGTCAGCGACGCCGAGGTCGCACGACGTTTGCAGACCCGCGTGACGCTGACGAGGCCATACCCCGAAATATTCCCCGGAGCGCCGACTCACAAGATAACGCTCTACAATGCCGTGAACGCGCTGACGCGCCAGGCAGGGGTGACCGTGGACTGGCAGGCGTCGCAGCGCGACCTAGGGCCGGTGGGATGGCGGTACGTGTATCCGAAAATAGAGAACGAGCAATGTGGCAGCGCGCTGACCAAGTTGCTAGCCCCGTTCCGACTGGGATGGAGGATCGGGAATGGACAGGTGATCATCGAACGACGCTGATCCGCTGCCCCACATGATCCGCGGCGAAAGAGAGGAGCGACACATGAAGATCGCAATCGTGTACCACTCGGAAACGGGCAACACGCGCAGGATGGCGGAACTCGTCAAGGCAGGCTGCGAGAGCGTTCCGGGCGTCGAGGCGAGGACGATGAGCGTTGACGCAGTGGACGAATCGTATCTGATGGAGGCGAAGGGCGTGATACTGGGAACGCCCACCTACGAGGGGACATGCAGTTGGCAGATGAAGCGCTTTCTGGACTCGGGACCTCGCGGACTGGCGGGAAAGATCGGGGGCGTCTTCGCCTCGCAGAACTGGCCCGGTGGAGGGGGAGCGAGTTTCGCCGAGATGACGGTTATCGCCGGCATGTTGGTGCTGGGGATGCTGGTCTATAGCGGTGGGATTGCTGAGGGAGCCCCTTTTCTGCACTTCGGCGCGGTTTCCACCAAGGCGCCCGATGACGAATTCTACGCGGCGCGCTGTCGGAAACTGGGGGAGAACATCGCCCGCAAGGCGGTCGAGTTGTTCTCGTAGAGACCGGCTTGTAAAGCGCCGCTGGTTTCACGTATAATCGCCCTATCAGCCGGCCGAGCAATCACCGTCGAGAAACCCCGCGGCCCGGGTCGGGGTGACGCTTTCAAAGGAGAGACCGTGGCACAGGAACTGAACGACGATAATTTCGAGAAAGAGGTCCTGGAGTCGGAAAAGCCGGTTCTGGTGGACTTTTACGCGGATTGGTGCGGTCCCTGTCGGCAGCAGGCACCGATACTGGAGAGATGGGCCACGGCGAACGCGGCCAGGGTCACGGTGGCGAAGTTGAACGTGGATCAGGCGGGGGCAACGGCCGCGAGATATGGCGTGATGAGCATACCGACGCTCATCCTGTTTCACGGCGGCAGGGAGAGGGCCAGACGGGTGGGCGTTCAGAACGAGCGCGCACTCACGGCAATGCTCGACGAGATCGGGTCCTGAAGATCGGAACCCGTGCCGCGATAGCCTGCCAGCAGAAGCCCGGGTCGGGAATACCCTGCATGATAGCCATCGTGGACTACCGCGCTGGCAATCTCGCGAGCGTTCTGAGGGCCGTACGACGGCTCGGGCACGAGGCCACGATCACCGATGATCCAGACGTGCTTCGAGGCGCCGATCGCGTGATACTTCCGGGGGTGGGGGCGGCTGGCGAGACGATGCGCAACCTGGTTGCGCTCGGCCTCGACGCCGTAATACGCGAGACGTTCCTCGCCGGCAAGCCCTTCCTCGGCATCTGCATAGGGGTGCAGGTCATATTCGAGCGATCGGAGGAAAACGATTCGGTCTGTCTGGGTCTTCTCCCGGGCGTGGTCCGCAGGTTCCCCGGGGCGCCGGGTCTCAAGGTACCTCAGATCGGCTGGAACTCGGTCGAGTTCGCCCGGATGCATCCGGTATTCGCGGGGATACCCGACCGTGCCGAGTTCTACTTCGTGAACTCCTACTATCCGGTGCCTGCCGACCAGGAGTGCATCTACGGATTCACCGAGTACGGGGTCCGGTTCGCGTCGGTCGTCGCCCGCCGAGGTCTCGTGGCGACGCAGTTCCACCTCGAGAAGAGCGGGCAGGTGGGGCTCCGGATGCTCGACAATTTTTGCCGTTGGGACGGGCGGATGGCATGTTGACCAAACGGATCATCCCGTGCCTGGACGTGCGCGCCGGCAAGGTCACCAAGGGCGTCAGGTTCAGGGGGAACGTTGACGTCGGCGATCCGGTGGAGTTCGCCCGTTTGTATTACGAGGAGGGGGCGGACGAGATAATCTTCTACGATATCACCGCCTCCAACGAACGACGCGACATAATGATAGACGTAGTGAGGCGCGTGGCGGAAACAATCTTCATCCCGTTCTCCGTGGGAGGCGGACTCCGCACGCTTGAGGACATGCGACGCGTCCTCCTCGCCGGCGCAGAAAAGGTCAGCATAGATTCAGGGGCGGTGCGGAACCCGAACCTGATCCGCGATGGAGCCACGGCCTTCGGGTCCCAGTGCATCGTCCTGAGCATGCAGGTCCGGCGAGTCGAGCCACGCCCCGATATCCCCAGCGGGTACGAGATATACCTCGATGGCGCCCGCGAGGCCACTGGCATTGACGCGATCGACTGGGCGAAACGCGGGGAGGAACTCGGCGCGGGAGAACTCTGCGTGAACTCGATAGACCGGGACGGGACCCGCGAGGGATATGACATCCTTATTACCCGTGCGATCGCGGATGCAGTGGGAATCCCCGTCATCGCCTCCGGCGGCGGCGGCTGCGCGCGCCACATCGCGGAGGTCTGCACGGAGGGCAAGGCCGACGCCGCTATCGTGGCGTCCATCGTGCACAGCCGCGAGACCACCATCCCCCGGCTCAAGGCCGAACTCGCCGAATTGGGGGTGCCCGTCCGAATGCGCTGGTGAAAGCAATTGCCCTCCGGCCTGTGCGGTTCATGGTGACCGGCAAGGGCCCCGTGCTTTATCAGAACTTACCAGTGTGTGGCTGGCCCGCCTCGGTCGCCTCACCAGCACGCCAGAGGGCAATGGAGAGGAGTCCTGCGCTCCGTCTCCGCACTCATTATCGGTCCTTTCAGTGACGAGTTTAGGAACACAGCCAGGAGCCATGCGGAAGCGCTGGCGCACCGACCGAGACGCGGCGAATCAGGAGCGGTGCCCGGCGGGACGCAGCGGTGGGGCCGGCGGCGTCGGCGGATCAGGGAGTTGAAGCGGGGAAATTCCACCTGATTTGCGGAGACGACGGCAGGGCGCGTCAGGCTCCAGTTCGACCGTGCCCGGAGGATCGTCATCGCTCCGGCAGTACCGCCTCACGGCCTCGCGCAGGTCTATACGGTCCGGTGCCTTCTTCATACCGCCGCCCCCCTGTCGAGCGGAGGTCTGCACGTCACACAAGAAAGCCCTCGGGAAGCCAGCAACTGACGTGGTGCTTGTGATCTGCGAACAGGTACATGTGGAAGTAACGGGAGGGAACGAGGTACTCCCACATCCGATCCTCGGCGCAGGCAGGCGCGTCCTCCGGCACGAGAACTGGCACCTCGACCCATGCTGCCTTCGGAATGTCCATAGAACCGCCCGATCTGTGCTATTGCGCGCCGCCCACCCGCAGGGGCGTTTCCCGGCGGCTTCCCGCACCCTAAGAATCGGTCTTTTTCGCTACTGATTGAGACCGAAAAATCTCCCGGGGCGGGGCGGGTGTCTTCGGCTCCATCACGTAAACGCAGTTCCGCCCGCGTTGCTTTGCACGGAACATCGCCGCATCAGCGCATCGGAGCAGGTCCTCCGCCTGGTTCATACCGTGCACGAGTTCTGCCGCACCGATGCTCACCGTGAGGCCGATGGCATGTCCCTCGGCACATATCACCTCGGTCTCGACGCGGCTGCGCAGGTTCTCGGCGCACACGGCTGCGCCCCAGAGTCCGGTGTTCGGAAGGATCACCACGAACTCGTCCCCGCCGTAACGCGCTACCAGGTCCACCTCTCTGGTGGAATGCCGGACCACATCGGCGAACTTCCGGAGGACGATGTCGCCGACCAGATGTCCATAAGTGTCATTGACCGTCTTGAACCGGTCGAGGTCGAGAACGAGCAGGGAGAGAGGATGCTCGTACCGGCGCGCACGAAGGACTTCGTACTGCAGGCGAGAGCGCATGTAACGCGCGTTGTAAACGCCGGTCAAGTCGTCGGTGATGGAGAGTTCCGCCAGGCGATCGAGGAGCGGCTGATCCTCGGATAGTACCCTGACGACCAGCACGGCCGAAGTTATCGTTCCCTCCGCATCGCGGGCAAAGGAGAGTGCGACGTTGGCCGCGATGCGGCTTCCGTCGCGACATCTCGCCGACACCTCTCCCGCCCACTGGATATGACGGAGCAGGGCGCGATGCATATCCCGTCCGGCCGCGCCATCGGCCGGGAATATCTGCTCCAGGGGCATGCCCAGGAGCTGCGCCCGAGGATACCCGAAGGTTCCCACTGCCGCGTGGTTCGCAAGCGCAATTCGACCGTCGGTACCAACTGCGAACATCGAGTCAACGGCATACTCCACGATCGTCCGCAGGAGCGCGTTTTCGCGCTCCAGGTCGCGCTGACCCAGGACATCCACTATCGAGCGGGCGACGTAAGCCCACGACCTGTCGGTGTAGGGAAGGGCATGATATGCATGCGTCTGGCGGACGAGGTCCCAGGGGACGGGTTCGTGACTGCGCACAAGGAGGATCACGGGCATGCGGGCCGCGAGCCAGGCCACGCGCCTCTGGAGGTCGGCAGACCAACTGCGCAGGTAGATCTCCTCGATCAGGATGCCAGCGCACCCGCGCAGGATTTTGTCACCGAGTCGCGCGCCACTGGCCCCCCCGTAACTCAACCTGTACCTGGGGCGGAGCGCCGCAGCCAGGGGCCTGTGAATGCCGGCGGAGCCCACGTACAGCAACCGCGGCGAGAGAGACTTGCCGTCCTCGCGACCCATATCCTGTCTCGTTTCTTCGACGGGCGCCGACCCCCGGTGTGGTCCGCTCAGATACGCCGCCTCCGCGAACGCGTGGGCATACGCGTTCCCCCTGCAGGCCTGTCAGGCCGGGTGACCTCCGCTTTTCTCCGCTCATCTATTTATCTCGTCACATCGGGCGCGGTCTTTAGCCCATGCAGCGATGGCGCTTGCGTTGACACCCCGATTTTCCGCTGTTATTCTCGGTTCTGGTCCGTATCGGACGCACCCTTGAGCGATCGTACCCGCATGAAGAGCCTTGATGATTCCCCCCAGTTTGTAAAAGGCGTGGGGCCGCGTCGGCTGGAACTCCTTCGGCGCCTGGGGATTAACGCGGTCGGGGACTTGCTCTACTTTCTGCCGCGCGACTACGAGGACCGCTCGCGGCTGACACCTATCAGGGCTCTTCGCGTCGGCGAGCGGGCGACTGTTCGGGCGACTGTCCGCAGCGTTCGGCGGTTCCGGTCCGGCCGCGGCCGCGCCATGGCGGAGGTCATCGCGGCGGATGGAACAGGCACGCTCCGGTGTGTATGGTTCGACACGCGCTTCTTCCAGGAATCGCAGTTCCCCGTCGGACGGGATGTCCTCTTCACCGGCCGTGTGGATTTCTATCGCGGCCCGCAGATGGCTTCGCCACAGCACGAGTTAGCCGACGAGGGCGAGTCGGCTTTCGGATCGCGGATACTGCCCATCTATCCCCTCACGGAGAACCTGAACCAGAACGGCCTTCGCCGCGTGATGCAGGCGGCGCTGGAGGAATACGCGGACCTGGTAGAGGAGGCACTGCCGGCCACGCTTCTGGAGGCGCACGGGCTTCCAGCGCTGCCCGAGGCCATTCGCAGCGTGCACTTCCCCGAGACGCTCGAGGAGGCCGAGCGCGCTCGTCGTCGGCTGGCCTATGAGGAGATGCTCCTCCTCGAGATCGGCATGGCCCTGCGGCGGCGCGATATCCGCCGGCCCGGCGGCGGATTCGCGTTCACCATCACGCCGGAAATAGACGAGCGCATTCGTCGGAGGTTCCCCTTCCGCCTCACTGCTGCGCAGGAGAGGGTAATCGCCGAGATACAACGCGATATGCGCTCGGACCGCGCCATGAATCGCCTGCTCCAGGGCGACGTGGGCTCCGGTAAAACCGTCGTCGCGGTCTATGCGATGCTCGTCGCCGTCGCCAACCACTTCCAGGCAGCGCTGATGGCGCCGACGGAGATACTGGCTGCCCAACATTACGAGACCCTGCGCCGGTACCTGGCGGGAAGCCGCGTGCGCATGTCGCTCCTGGTGGGCGGTCGCAGTGGGCGGGAACGCCGCGAGGAACTCGGGCGCGTTGCATCGGGAGAGGCGGACATCGTCGTCGGGACCCACGCTCTGGTCGAGGGGGACGTCCGGTTCCACAGGCTGGGTCTAGTCGTGGTGGACGAACAGCACAAGTTCGGCGTCGTCCAGCGGGCCAGGCTGCGCCAGAAGGGCCGGGAACCCGACGTCCTCGTGATGACCGCAACGCCGATCCCGCGGACGCTCGCACTGACCGTCTTCGGGGACCTCGACGTATCCATTCTCGACGAGATGCCGCCCGGGCGGCGGCCGGTGACGACCCGGTGGTACCCCCCTTCGGAACGCGACGCAGCCTACGACTTCATAAGGAAGCGGATTGCACTCGGGGAACAGGCGTTCGTCGTCTGCCCTCTCGTGGAGGAATCGGAGGCTCTGGATCTCAGGGCCGCCACGGGTACCGCCAGACACCTTCAGCGCGAGGTGTTCCCCGAGTTCCGCGTCGGACTCATCCACGGGCGCATGCGGCACGAGGAGAAGGAACGCATCATGGGCGAGTTCCGCGCGGGAAGATACCATATCCTGGTCTCCACCATCGTCATAGAAGTCGGCATAGACATCCCCAACGCCACGATGATGATCGTCGAGCACGCGGAGCGATTCGGTCTGGCGCAACTCCATCAACTGCGCGGCCGGATCGGACGGGGGTCCAGGGAGTCATATTTCATGCTTTTCGCGGACCCGAAGGGCGATGACGCGCGCCGGAGGCTGGAGGTCATTTGCAGCACCTCCGATGGCTTCCGCATCGCCGAGGAGGACCTGAAGATACGCGGGCCTGGCGAATTCTTCGGGACGCGTCAACATGGCTTGCCGGAGTTGAAGATTGCGGATATCATCCGTGACTATGCGCTGCTGCGGGCGGCGCGCAGAGACGCCTTCGACCTGGTCCTGCGCGACCCGCAACTCGCGGCGCCCGAGCACAAGAGGCTCCGCGAGCGGTTCGACCGCGCCATAGGCGGCCGTCTCGAACTCGCGCGTGTGGGATGAGGTTTGCCGAGGATGGAACACGCATGCCCCTCTTTGACTCGCTCCAATTCGACGAGCGCGGGCTGATACCGGCGATAATCGCCGACGCGGACGACAACAGGGCGCTCACGCTCTGCTACATGACCCGCGAGGCGCTCGAGAAGACTATCGAGAGCGGCAAAGTTTACGTCTTCCGCCGTTCGCTCGGTCGCCTCATGATGAAGGGCGAGACCAGTGGCCACACCCAGGAGGTCAGGCGCATCTTCGTTGACTGCGAGGGCAAGTCGCTCCTCATCCTCGTGAAACAGCGCGTGGCGGCCTGCCACAAGGGCTACAGGTCCTGCTACTTCCGGGAATACGTCGCCGACAGTGATTCGCTCGTCGTATCGGAGCAGCCTGTCTTCGACCCCAAGACCGCATACAAGGAGTGAAATTACGTGGCCGATCGTATCGTTGTCCTGGGAGCGGGTGCGCTATCCCTCGGATTCCTTGGTCCAGAACTTCGCGACGAATATGAGATGACGTTCCTCGACACTCACTACAAGGCGGATTTGGTCGAGGGAATCCAGAAGCGCGGTGTGTACACCATGAATCTCGCCGCCAGCGAGATACAACCGCTGAAGGTCGAGGACGTGAGTGCGTTCCGGCTTGATGTGCCGGAGCAGGATGCCCCTATCCGACGGCATATCGAGCAAACGCGACTCTTCTTCACCGCTGTCGGAGTGAAGAACCTCGATGGCGCACTCAACTGGCTCTACGAACGCATCAGAGACCGGAAGGATTCCATCTATATCCTCTGTTCGGAGAACGGGGAGAACATCGCCGAAAAATGGCGCGCACGATTCCCCAGGAACATCCGCCTCCTGGACACGGTCATGGGACGCATGTGCAGGATCGAGGAAAAGGCGGAGCCCGACTACACGCCGGTCCTTCCCGGCCTCGACTGGGGGGTGGTGGGAGAGGCGTTCTACGGAATGCCGCTCCCGCGCTCCTGTTACGATAGCGACGTCTTCCACGCGCGCGCGTTCAACTTCGTCAGCGATGCGGAGTTCCATGCCCGCGAACGCATAAAACTATACGCCCACAACGGCCTGCACTTCTTCATCTCTGCTCAGGGCCGCCTGAGAAACGTCGAACGCCTGAGCGATTTGGCCGACGACCCGAAGGTCACACGAGCCGCTCGCGAACTGCTGGATCAGGAGATTGCCCCCGCGCTGTGGAAGGACTGCGGCCGCCACGTGGGGCGGGAGACGTTCAACGAGTACATACGTCTGCTGCCGGACAGGCTTTTCTCGAAGACCCTGCGCGACCAGGTGGCGCGCGGTGTGAGAAACGTGGACAGCAAATTCGCGCCGAACGAGCGCATACTCGGTGGACTCCGACTGCTCCTCGAAAACGGAATCCAGCCACGACGTTTCTATGATCTCATCGCGGCCGGACTCGAGGTCGCCCGCCGCGACCTCTCGGAGCAGGTCGCGAGGAAACTGTACGAGCAGATCCCCGACGAGGAAGCCCGCCACGAGGTGGAAAAACGCTGGAAGCGGTTGATGCGATGACGGATGATCCCTGTTCTGACGAACGGTTCATGAAGGTCGCGCTCGCCGAGGCGCGCGCTGCCTGGGAACACGAGGACACGCCAGTGGGGGCTGTCATCGTGCGCGATGGGGTGGTCATAGCCCGCGCTCACAACCAGCGCGAACTCCTGCGCGATCCCACCGCCCATGCAGAGATCATCGCCCTCACACAGGCCAGCGCAGCGCTCGGGACCTGGCGCTTGAGCGCCTGCACGGTGTATGTTACCCTCGAACCATGTGTGATGTGCGCGGGCGCCCTCGTTCTTGCCCGCATCGCCAGGCTCGTTTACGGGGCCGCAGACCCCAAGGCTGGCGCGTGTGGAAGCCTTTACAGCATCCCGACGGATGCCCGCCTCAATCACCGCATCGAAGTCAGCGGCGGAGTCCTCGCAACCGAATGCGGCGAGTTGTTGCGCGAGTTTTTCCGCCTCAAACGGCAGGGTGACACCGCGGAGAGGTGCCAGAGCGGTTGAATGGGCCGGTTTCGAAAACCGGTGTGCTCGCAAGGGCACCGGGGGTTCGAATCCCCCCCTCTCCGCCAGATCCGGAGGGGCGTCCGGTCAAGGGCTGTCCCGAATCGTTTCCCAATACGTCGGGCCCGGGTAAAGATCGGCACCGAACCCCGCACCGCGCCGCAGTGCTTGTTCCCCTGGTTCGGATGACTCCGGACCACAGGCACTCGGAAATCCCACAAAATTCCTTTCGCGGGAGTACGAGGCCAGTTCGGCCGAGTTTCGATAATGCCGAAATTGTGGACGTGCGATCCTACCCGACCTCTGGAAAACTCATTGAAGTGAGGTGCGATCGCTGATATAATTCCGGGCGAACGATGGACGCAGGTCGCCCGTCCCGCCTCGAATGCCTCCGTGTGGAGAACGCGACATGGGATGGAACGTGTTCGTCACCCGCCTGATACCGAGACCCGGCATAGAGGTCCTCGAAAGGGACTGCGAAGTCGTCGAGATCAACCCGCACGATCGTGTCCTCACCAAGGCCGAACTCATCGCGGGCGTGAGGGGGCGTGACGGTGTGCTGTGTCTCCTGACCGACACCATAGACGACGAGGTCCTTGCGGCTGCAGGACCCCGTTGCAAGGTATTCGCCAACTACGCCGTGGGCTACAACAACATAGATATCGAGGCCGCCAGGAGGCGCGGCATCCGCGTCACGAACACCCCCGGCGTCCTCACCGATGCCACGGCCGACATGGCATGGGCGCTCCTCTTCGCGGCCGCCAGGCGCATCACCGAGAGCCACAATTTCATGCGCACCGGCAAGTGGCAGGGGTGGGGCCCCATGCAGTTCCTCGGTCAGGACATAACAGGCCAGACCCTCGGCGTCGTCGGCACCGGCAGGATCGGAACCAACTTCGCCCTCAAGTCGGTCGGCTTCAGAATGCGCGTCCTTTATAGCGATGTCAACCCAAACCCGGAACTCGAAAACCGGATCGGCGCCAGGAAGGTGCCCCTCGACCAACTCCTCGCCGAGTCCGATTTCGTCTCCATCCACGTGCCGCTCATGAAAGAAACGGTTCACCTCATCGGCGAACGCGAACTCCGCCTCATGAAACCGACGGCCGTGCTCATAAACACCTCGCGCGGTCCGATCATTGACGAGAAGGCGCTGGTCAGAGCGCTGCGGGAGAAATGGATAGCAGCGGCAGGACTCGACGTTTACGAGGAGGAACCTCACGCCGCGCCCGGCCTCCTCGAACTGGACAACGCCGTCACCTGCCCCCACATCGCCAGCGCGACCACGAGCACCCGGACGAAGATGGCCGTCATGGCCGCAGAAAACCTGCTTGCCGTCCTGCGGGGCGAGGAACCCCCGAACCCCGTGGTGTGACTCCGGATCAGACCAGGCGCCTGCCGAAGACGCTGCGCGCCTCAGGCACCTCGAGGAACTTATCGGGTCCCCCTTCCTCCCGTGCCCTCTTCAGTATCCCCGCCACCTCCTCGAAGGCTGAGAGCACATCATCAATGTCGGCTGGCCGGTGAGCGTACATCACGTAAACGCCTGTGATCATGTGAACACCTCTCTTCGCCATCTCCTGCGTCATGAGTGTGGCGTACTTGTTCGCGCCATCGAGTTCGAAGGCGATCTGGAAGACCGGCGGAAGCCCACGGATCCCAATCGGCAGGCCGAGGTCTCCGCCGATCCTCCGAATTCCCTCCTGGAGCCGTTCTCCCATCCTCCAGATGTGCTCGATGACACTATCTCGCCTGATAATCCTCTGTATCGCGGCTGCGGCGGCCATGCTCGCCGGTTCGCTCCAGTAGGAACTGCTGACAAAACTGGTACTCACCGCGTCCATGACATCTCGCCGACCTGCTATCACCGAGATAGGGTAGCCGTTGCCGACTGCCTTGCCAAATGTCGCGATGTCGGGCCTTACTCCGAAGTACTCCTGCGCGCCACCCCGTGCGTAACGGAAACCCGTGACCACCTCGTCGAAGATCAGTACGACGCCATACTCGTCTGCCAGCGACCGCACTTCCTCCAGGAACCCGGGCTCCGGCTGGCGGAAGCGTGCGGGCTCCATGATGATGCAGGCGACCTCTCCCCTGTTAGCGTCCAGCGCGCGTCGCAGGCCCTGGAGATCGTTATAGCCAAACGGAATCGCGGTGCCCGCGAGCGCTCGCGGCACTCCCGCCACGGGAACACCAGGGAAGAGGAATTCGCTCAGACCCTGCCCCCGGGTAAGGTTCCCGGCGATGTACCAGTCGTGCCAGCCATGGTACCCGCAGAACAGGACCTTGTCTCGTCCGGTGTAGGCGCGTGCAAGGCGAACCGCCACCGCGTTCGCCTCGCCTCCACCCTTGGCATATCTCACCATCTCCGCACACGGAATCGCCTCGATGAGCAGTTCTGCCAGTTCCACCTCGAGCGGGCTGTTGACCGGATAGGCGATCCCCCGGCGTATCTGTTCGATCGCTGCCTCGTCAACCTCCGGATGACAATAGCCCAGGTAGATGACACCGGTACCGCCGGTCATGTCAATGTACTCGTTTCCGTCAACATCCCAGAACCGGCAGCCCGCTGCGCGTTCGGCATATATCGGGCTTACGCCGAACGCGTGCCGCGTGGGATGCCGGCTCAACAGCTGCGTCTGACCCGCGACGACCGCCCGCGCCCGATCAAAAAGGTCCAGCGACCTCTTCAGCGACCGATTCATGTGACCTGGCTCCCCATCGAACTTCCCTCACGCGTGCATCCGCTCGTCCCGGAAGAACCGATGCAGTTCCTCCCGCACGTCCCCGGGCACGGGGGACACGAAGCGGCTGACGATCTCCTCCACCCTCCGGTGGGCGCGCTGCATGACCGATGGCCCGGGTTCAGCATCGCCCGAGTAGTCGAAAAGGATCGGCGCGAAGAATTCCCCGCCGCGCATATATTCGAGCGTAAGGTCGTGGGTCATGAACTCGCCACAGGGACCCACCTGTTCGACGCCTGCCACGGAGAGGTGCTTCGCGTCGCTCGCGAACCCCCTGACCAGGAACCTGGAAGCCCGGAAGTACTCATCCTGAAGGAGCATCATCTCGGTCGAGTGACCGATGGCGTTCAGGGTCGAACCGTAGCCAGGCAGGACATGCGCACCCGAGGCCACCGCGGCGAGCATGAAGAGCATCCCCTCTGCACCCGTCTGCGGATCGAAATGGCATGTCATCGAGCCCCCGCACTCCGCCATGACCGGCAGGCCGTACGACTTGGCCAGAGCGACGTGCGCCACCTTCCAGAAGACCTTGTCGAGCGTGTAGTACAGGCAAGCCCCGTTGCGCAGGTTGCCTACCGCTGGGCCAAAGCCGTAGAGGAATGGGTTCCCTGCTCGATATATCTGCGTCAGCGCCAGGATGAAGAGTATCTCGGCGTTCCCCTGGGCGAGAGTGCCGGAGATGCTGTATGGGCTCGTCATCCCGGCCGTCGGACACACCGTTGGCACCACCGGGAAGCCGTACTCGCAGGCGGTCGCCAGGAGGCCGATATTCATGCCGGTGATCGCGAGGGGCGAGAGCGAGGCCACTGCAACGGTGAACAAGCGGCTGCCGTGGAGGTCGCCGCCCCGGTTCAGGATTTTTCCTATCCTCAGCCATCGTTCCATGCTCTCGACCGACGTGGCATACACGTAATTGTGCTTCGAGTGGTGCGTCAGATGTTGCTCGAGCGCGGTCAGATACGATAACGGCCCCGCAGCATCGGAGACCGGGAAATCCATGCACGTGAGACCCATGACGTGCTCGAGAGACTGGCCGATAATGGTGTTCCGGCGGATGTCCTCGGAGCAGGGACGGCGTGGCCGCCGGGTCCTGTAATCCACGATCCACGGATCGCTCGTTATGGCCACGCCCCATTGTTGACCATCTCCGACGGTCCATTCTGCTCCGCCCAGCCCCCGGACGCTGTACCGCGAGGGCGCCAACCCGACGAGTTCCCGGAGGAGTTCGCGGGGCATGCGCACAAGTCCTGTCGCATCGTTGACCTTCGCGCCGGCCTTGCGGCAGAGGGAAAGCGCATTGTCGTCCATCACCTTGATACCGGCGCGTTCCAGGATCTCTTCCGATGCATTTCGGATACCTTCGAGTTGCCCTTCGTTGAGTATGTTCTGGAAGATCATGTTCACTCCGCGTCGCAACGAAATGGGTCCGTGTGGACGGATATCCTTCTGCGCTGTCTGCCGGACGAAGAGAACATTGCAGGTTTCCGCGATCACATGGCCGTGTATCCGCCGTCAACCGGTATGTTCACACCGGTGACGTAGAGAGACGCGTCCGATGCGAGGAAGACCACGACACCCTTGAGGTCGGTGTCGTTCAACCTGCGACCGAGAAAGGTTCGGGTCCGGTATCGCGCGATGTGCTCCTGGTCGCCTTCCTCGGAGTATCCGCCGGGCGAGATGCTGTTGCATCGGATGCCCTTCGGTCCGTAATACGCGGCGATGTAGCGGGTGAAGTTGATCATGCCACCTTTCTGGAAGTAGTAGGTGGGTTTGTCGCCCGCGGTACTTGTCCCCTCGTAAAGGCTGCGATCCATCCCGACCATGCCGTGGATCGAGGCGACATTGATGATCGAGCCTCCCTCGCCGCGCTCGGCCATACTCTCGGCGAAGGCGCGGGTGATGAGAAAGAGTCCACGGACGTTGATGCGCATGTCCTCGTCGAACGTCGCAGCGTCAATACGGTGGCCGGCGAAGAGGCCGATACGGGAGACCGCGTTGTTCACGAGGACATCCAGTCTTCCACTCTCCTGAATGATGTGGCGGTGGAGGGAGAGTATGGACGATTCATCCCCCTGATCGTAGCGGACGGCACGAACGTCCAGACGCCGGGCGGCGCAAACGTTGGCGAGAGCACGAAGGTTGTCGAGGTCCCGCGACGCTGCGTACGTGCGCGCGCCAGCCTCGGCCAGCGCGGCGACCATCTGGCGGCCGAGTTGACCCGCGCCACCGGTGACAAGCGCGACTCTGCCCTTCAGCGAGAACATCTCAAGGACGTGCACGGACTCTCCCTCCTCCGGATTCGGCAAGGTTGTTGGCGCGGCGGCCACGTCGCGTGCCCGGGTTCGGAACGGGCGCGATACACGAGGCGACTTCGGCCTCTGCCGGGCCGGTCGCCACGGACGTCCCTGCGCCCAGAAGGGTCCGCCGTTCCCGCAGGACCGCAGCGGCCCATGCCACGTCGGCGGAGTCGAGAATCCAGTTCATCCCCCGGGAGATGAGATGGCGCAACTGCTCGATGTTGGAGACGTCGGCCCTCGAATGGACGCCGACGCCGACCCCTGCCGCTCGGCAACGTACCACTATCTCCTCGATGGTCCGGCTCAGTTCAGGATTATTCCACTCCTCCGGCGCTTCCAGAGAGACGCTCAGGTCGTGAGGGCCGATGAAGACGCCGTCAACGCCCGGCACTCCGATGAGTTCGTCGAGGTTCTGGAACGCGGGTACGCTCTCGACGCCGATGATGAGGTAGTTGTGACGGTTGAATCGCCGGAGGAAAGCGACGGTCTTCCTGGTGGGTTTCCGCGCACCAGAGAGGAACTCCTCCAGGAGCCTACCCTTCATCGGTCGGTAGTGCACGGCGCCCACGAGTTCCCGCACCTGTTCGGTCGTCTCCACGTACGGGGCGACGATGCCCTCTGCGCCGGCATCCAGCGCCTTGACAGCCTCGACCGCCGAGGGATGCGAGATGCGCACGATGGGAGATATCCCCAGCGACGCGTAGAGGCTGCACAGTGCTCCCATCTCTATGCGGTCAAGGGACATGTGCTCGCCGCAGAGGAAGACGAAGTCCAGACCGGCGGCAGCGAGCATCCTCGCGGCCGCTGTGTTGCTGAGGACCGTCACGTGAGTCCCATACAGGAGCCCGCCGTCGTGAAGCCTTTCGCGAACTTGTTCGCCTCGCATTCGAACGCCTTTCATCATGAACCGGAGGAGCGTCCGAAGACGCGTTCTGCCTCCATATCTTCCACATTCCCGCCAGTCGAAGGGCGTGCCGGTGAACCCGCCCCCTGCACTCGCCGAATGAGTAGGAGTGCACGAGTCATCGCACTTCGACTTTCAGTGCGCGGATGAAGGTGGTCCTGCCGTTGCTCTGCCAGAAAGAGACGAGGAACACGGTATCGGACAGGCACAGCACCGACGAGTAGCCGAAGGTGTACGCCTCGACGTATCCGGAGAACGGGTTGGTATTGTCGGTGTGATGTCCCATCAGAAGGAGCGGAACGTCCGTTTCGGGATCGAAGGTCATGCCCGCGTCGCGACTGATCACGGCCCTGATGCCAGCCTCCGGTCCGAAGCGGCGCTGATATACCGCCATCAGCAGGCCATCGCGGAGCCAGACGGGGTTGGCGATCTGGCCGACGAGACCGGTATCGTGTGGGATGCTCCACGTGCGGCCATTGTCGCGCGACTCGGACCGATGGACAGGCAAATCGCGCGATTCGACGAAGTTGTGCGCCCACATCAGCGCAATCAGACGGCCGTCGGGCGACAGCGCGAGCCGCGGGTCGCCATATATACAACAACGGGACTCGTCGCGCGCGATAAGCCCCGCCAGCGGCCAGGTCCGCCCACCGTCCAGCGAGAGGATGAGGCGCGTGGAGGGATACTCGCGCCAGCCCTTGTCCCACTCGTGCCACACCTCGACCGGCATGCCAATCGAACCGTCGGAAAGGCGCAGCGGGCGACCGGGAACTATGATGTCGGGCAAGGTGTAGTCAAGGTCCCGTGGCCTCGACCACGTGCGACCGCTGTCGGAGGAGTGCGCAAGCCTCACGACGCTGCGCTTCATGCCGCTAGTCACGGGATGGAAAAGGGGATCCGCGGCGATTGTCCTGTCGGACTTCAGGTGCGCCGACAGGAAGCATCCCGGTGATGTCTCCAACACGTGACCGACGACATATCCCCAGTCCGGATCCGCTCGCTCATCCCACAGAGTGGGAGACGGCATCTCCCGCCACGTCCTGCAACCGTCCGATGACCTGAACGCCCTGATCCTTCCATCGGGCCCCGTTTTCTCGGTTCCCACGAGTGCCAGGCATACGATGGAACCGTCAGAGCACATCGCGAGCGAGGGAAACGTGTAGAATCTGGAACCCGGCCGGGGAATCTCATCGCCGGCGATCACGTAACTGTCCTGCACCCGTATCGAAGGAACCCGCATGAAGACCTCCAGCCATCGTTCAGCATTCAACGCTTGACACAACCACCTGCCATCACCGCCAGCCATCAGCGACCGTACACCGGTCTGAGTCGGAACATGACGATGTGGTGCGACGGGAGAGTGCCTTCCAGCAGCACGGTGCCCCTCGCACCGGTGTAAACGGGTCTTGACGAACCATCTGGCGCGATGGAATCAATGGCAAGTGGGGTCTCGGACGGCATCTCGTACCGCCCGGGATCGAGCGCTGATCGGAAATTCAATTCGCTTCCGCTGGCATTCACGACAAAGACGCCGAGTTCAGTCTGCCTGGATCGAAAAACGCCGCTCATGAGTGCCGGGTACCGCATGCCCGCGGTCCGACCGAGCGCTGCTCCTGTGTCGGTAGCGGGCACGGTCTCGGCGCTGCCATACGGGAGCATGGGCATCGGGGAGGGCGTCTCGAATGCGAGCGGCCTCATCAATCGCCCGTACACGAGGAACTCCTTCGCCAGGTCCAGCTTGTAATAGCCTACGATGCAGCCGAGGAACTCGAACATCCCGTGGTGCTGGGGCTTTTGGAAAAGCAACACGTTATCCCTGGGGCGGAGGCGCAGGCGCCCGATCTGCGCACCCTCCACAAACAGGGAAGTGCACTCGACGAAGAAATCGTCCGGCCGGCTCACGGATAATTCGAGACCGTACCGTGGAACGTAGTCATTGTAAACAGTACCGAAGAGAGGCACCCTGTTTTCAGGGCGGAGCGTGCGCTGATAGAGGATGCCGTCAACCACGTCGATCATGTTCTCCGTCGCATCCTCGCCGGTGGTGATCGCTTCCGGGTCCCTGGCCTTTACAGCGTCCCGAATGGCTCCCGCAATTCGGTGCATGCCCTCTGTCATGGCGCTACCCCCGCCGGCCGAATGGCCATGCGGCGTCCAGAAGCAGGGTATTCCCATCCCGTGCATCACGTCGAGGTAGAAGCCGCCGACGTTCTCGCGATCGAGCAGCGTCACGCAGGTATCCACCAGCCGGTTCTGCCACCAAGGGCTAGCGACGCAGGGAAGCCACATTCGCAATCCCGGGTAAGTCTGGATGCAGCCGTACAAATCGCGGTTCATGTGCGGCCTGGCCTCGGATGCATACGGCGCATTATCCGTCGGGCCCTGGTCGAACAGCTGGAGGCACACATACGGACAAACCATTCCACCCTTGTCGCGCAGACGGCGGCAGATGGAGGATAACTCACCGAGTGCCGGTATCCTCGGATAATTCCCGCTGGGCTCGTAAGTAGTCGGCAGGCCCGACCACCTGCCGGGGGCATTGACCAGGCGACGATGATGAAACGGCATATTGGACACAGTGAGGCCGGGTTCATAATTGTGCCACGCATAGAGGTTCATGGGGAGGCGCAGGCTGGTCCAGTCGAGCCATTCGGCGAAATGTTCGGCTGCGATCCTGAGGTTCTCCTCTGTCGAATGGGTACCGGTAGCGGAGTCGCACGTCATCGTGTAGAAGAAGAGAGGGGCTTCCTTATACCATTTTGGAATATCCCGGCGGACGCTGAGCGGCCCTTTGCGGCACCAGGACTGCACCAGGGCCCAGTCGCGGTAAATCTGGCACGCGTCAAACCAGTCGCCCCGAAACGGCCGAGCGACGACATCGTAGGGAAGGACGAAATCCTCGCTGGCGAAGCCGATGTTCGGCGGAAAGTGGCTCACACTCCATTCGATACTCTCGGGCGTGTTCCTGACCAGGAAATGGGTCATATGTGGGGTGGGGTCCTGGGTGGCGAGATATATCCCCCTTCTGTCGTTCCGGTTGTACAACGCCCAGAACTGCATGTTGACGTAGTAAGGATAGTAAGCGCCCGTGGTATGGTAGTTTTCGCCGAGCCCCGCCGGCGCAGCGAACGGATCCTCCACATACCCACCGCGCCACTTCGGATAGATGAACACGTTATCCTTCGATTCCCCGATAGGGGCGAGGGGAAGGATTGGCATGCGGACGCGTTCGACTCCGTACCGAGCGCTCCGGTTGCGGACGACGATGCGCCAACGCGAAAAGGGGTCACCTGGCTTCAGGGCAATCGCAACCTCGGCATCGAGTACGTTCTTCTCGTTCGCTATGTCGATGCCCTTCCACTCGAGGCGCAGGACTGACAGGTCCCCTTCCTTTTCACAGCGCCACGAGGTGGTCCGCGCTGAACCCAGGTCCACCGAGGACACCTTCCCCACTGTGGCCATACGGTCGAGAAGGGCGTCTATCCGGGCTTCTCGTGTGCTCCCGCGGTCATCAATGGCAACGTATTTCGGATCCAGGACTACCCGGATCTCCAGGGGGGCATACGGTTCCCGGCCGTCCGGCGCGGTCAGGAAGTCCTGGTCTTCGGCCACCCCGTACAGACGGGCCAACTGAAAGCCGACCGGGGACTTCCTGAACTCGAGTCCCAGGAGGCGGTTCGCGAACAGGATCCGCCCTTCGCGCTCCTGCGCCTCCACCTCTTCGTGGTGAGTTCTGAAGAAGGCGGTGGCCTCGTCCGCCGACCCGGCACCCGACGCAACCATCCAACCTGCGAGCGCGAGCAGGACCCCGAGGAATCGAGCGGGACCATTGGACGAAGATGTCGCTCGCACCGGCATATGGTCATCTCCGACATCGTACCCTGGCGACCCAGACCGTGTTATCGCTTCCGTACTTCTCGCATTGGCTGACATCCCAGTATCTGGGCGGGTGCGTCTGCATCCACTCCGCCACCGTGACCCACGACTCGGTTTCGCTTATTCTGGTGACCCCGAAGTTGCCGAGGCGGGCGCCCCGGTTGGGCACCAGTATCTGCTCGGTCTCCCTGATTACGCAGAGGCGATCGGTGTCAACCTGAGCGATGAACAACGGTGCGCGGTGACGGACGACGTTGTCGTTGTTCGCACCGCGACGAGTGTAAACGAGATAGAGCGCGTCGGGCATCGTGACCCAGTGCTGTTGGGTGTTGTAATTGCCGAGGTCTGAGCCGTCGTCGAACATCCACCGCCGCGGCTCATCGTAGTGGAGACCGTCGGAACCCGTGGCCACGGCGCCGAAGTCGTCGTTGCGAAGCGTCAGGTAATAGCGTCCGCGGAAGAATGCGAGGGATGGTTCGCAGAGCCCGCGGCCGGTGGGAACGGTCATCTCGTTCCCGTGCTCCACGTAGCGGAGGATCTCGCCGTCGAAGGTGCACCGCATGACGGTGACCCCGTACTGTGCGCGATATCTGTCCTCGATGCGCGCGCGGAACATCTCCGGGATGATGAAGTACGTGGGAAGGAGGATCTGGCCATCGGGCAGGTCGTAGCGCTGCACGCTTCCTGCGCCCTCCTCGGGGTATGGCGACTCCATGGTCTTCCATCGTGACCACTCGCGCCGGTCGGGGTCATAGATGCTGTAGGCGGTGCGCCTCGGCTCCGGCGCGCGAGGTATGTTGTCATCGAAGTAGCGGACCGTGTGCCCGATCCCGAGCAGGCGTCCACTAGCGGCGTGCCACGCCGGCCAGAAGTCGCAGATCCCCTCCTCCAGTCCTTTCCTCACCTTCCTGCGCGCGAAGGCGTCGCGGTGCTCGGTTGGACCCACCCACGTCTTTCCGCCGTCGTCGGTGCGCATGTCACAAATCGGATAGAAGACATCGTCGCCCGTTATGCGGAGTTTGTGCATCGTGAGGACCACGATGGGAGGCTGGCCGGGGCGCGGAATGGCGCCTGCGCGGGCATGGACCCAGCAGGTCTTCCGATCGTAGCCGCTGCTTATGGCCTGAAGTTCTATGTCGAGCATTTTCATGGACTCCTGAATGTCCCGGGTCATCGTTTATTGCCCTCACCGCTCGCGACATGAGCGAGAGGACGGGGCGGCACGCAGTTCTCCAGCGGTCCAAACCCGAAGTAGTTCATCAGTTTTTCAGCGAAGACCCAGTGGCCGAGGGCATTCGGATGGATGGGGTTCGCCATCCACGACTCGTACCGGGTCGGGTCTTTCGTCCGAATCTTCTCCCATTCGGCGTGATGGTCCACGAGAGCCGTGTCCAGTTCGAGCGCGACCTCCCGGACAACGTCCATGTACTCCGGGAAGCGCGGGCGCTCAGGCGCGAGAGCTGGAACCACGGCACAGGTGGTCTGGAGTATTATCTGGGCGCTGGTGGATTCGCGCACCCGCCCGACGATCGAGCACGTGTTGCGCCTGAACTCGTCCAGGGTGATGTTCCGATTGAGGTGTGCATCGTTCATGCCGATCATCAAGGAGAAGATGTCGGGATCGAAACGGATGACGCGATACTCAATCTGGGCGAGGATCTCGCGCGTCGTGTCGCCCGAGTAGGCGGTGTTGACGAAGATGTGCAGCGGCTTATGGAGTTCAAAACGCACGCGCTCCGCCAGAAGTTCGACATAGTCGCGGAAACCACCGGTATGAAGGGCGCCTTGCGTGATGCTGTCGCCGCAGAAGAGCCATACCGCCTTTTCAGCGCGAACCCGCTCCATCAGTCTCTCGGGTGCTCCGCCAATCATCGTCACGACCCCCTTATCCTTTCGAAATGTCGCGGCACACTTGCCTTCGCTCGATCCGAACCTGCCAGGGCTTTCATGAGTATCCTCCTGCCCTTGCGGTATCCCGGGCAAGGATCGGGATCCCTTCCGCAGGCATCGCGCCACAGCGAGCTACGTGGTATCCCGCGATCCAGCGCGCAGACGCCCCTGACGTCGGGGATGCGCCGGAAGATCATGCCGAACAGTTCCCTCGCCTCGAGGGTAGCGCCGTACGCAAGCCCGAGCCTCTGGAGCACATTCAGGTCCTTCAACTCGTTGTACAGCCCGCCCGAGCCGAACGCCCCCACTGCACAGACGCCGCCTATGGGGTTGCGGTAGGGGCATGGCCCACACATCATCCTGTCGGCGCCGCTGACCAGCGTGATGTGGGTCGAGGGCTTGCGAAGGACGCGCTGGATCATCTCGGGAAGGTTATCGTCGGCGAAGGGGGGTCTGATACCATTCCCGTACTGGGCGACGGCACAGAGGAGGATGTGAGGTCTTGCGCGGATTGCGCTGGCCGAGCGCATCTCCTTCAGCGCGAGGGCCCTGTCACATGCCCTCTCGGCGGGTTTCCTCGGCGGGACGATAGCCTGGATGCCCATCCTGCGCCCGCGCTCGTAATAACCGCTGAAGGCCTTCGGACAGCCCTGCCACGCGGCGGGGGCGACGGAGCCGTAAGCGCACAGCCCGCGCACGGTCGAGATCCTTTTCAATAGCGCGAGGAGAACGATCCTTGCCGGAAGGACGATCCCCGGTGGCAAGTCCAGAATCCGCAGTATATCAAGGTCGCGCTTGCGGTTGTATTCGGCGCCGCCGGCTGCACCGCGAGGGATCCCAGGCGACTGATAGGAGAACAGGTCGTCCACGTTGCAGCGGAGCGAGACGGGAAGGTCGGGGTTTGCCCGAATCTTCTCCAGTAACGTGCGAAGTTGCGGATCTCGCGGGCCCGACCCGTACTCGCCGAAGCCGCACACCACGCACAGAAGTTGATACGGCCTCACCTTCAGCATCGTGTCAATCTTTCCACCCAGTTGGCCGGAGCCAAACGTATGCCCATTCTTCCGAACCGAGCGGGAGCGATATAGAACCGTCGCGAAGCACCAGTGGTTCACCCGACAGGGCGTTGAACGCCTCGAGTTTCGCGTCCCGAAGTCCGAGCGCGTCCAGGTTGAACTCGACCTTCACCGTTGCCGCATCGGTCCGGAGGTTGGAGATAAACGCGAGGACGCCGTTTCTCGGGTGTCTGAAGAGGGTCGCGTAGCATTTCTCCGGCGAGAGACGGACGAAGTCACCGTTCATCCAGTAGTAGAGTTTTTCGGCCTCTTTCATGCCGAACCGCTCCCGCAGTTTCCACAATTTGCTCATGATGTCGAACCATTCAGTGTCCTGCGTGCGAATGCGCACGGGGATGTCATGGAGAAGAGAGGTGGCGGCCACCTGGCTGTTCTTCTGCGTGTTGCCGATGAGGCGGTATGGAAGCGTCTCGGCGGCGACGCCGATCTGCAAGCCAGTGAAGGCCGTGCGGAAGATATCGAGGGTAAGTTCTCCCGCGACGTAATTCGTGCCCTTCCCCCTGAGGTGCCACCATTGCTCACCGGTCCAGAGAATATCAGCGTACGCCAGGCACGCAGGATTGAGGTACCAGGAATGGACATCAATGACGCCGTCCGGGCGGCGGCTCTTGACGACGGTGTAGATGCGTTTCATCATCTCGCGGTTAGCGAACACCGGGTAAGTGGTGTGGACCGAGCGATCGCTGCCGTAGAAACCGCGGTCGGTCTGGTCGAACTCGACGGCAGCACGGACAGGCCCTGCGGCATCGGCCGCGCGATAGCCGCAACCATGGGCGAGATTCCGACACGGTTTGAAGTGCACGGTCGTCCCGTCGAGGTAAACGCCGTCGTCGCCGTACTCATTCAGGCGGCGGGCCAGGTTGTAGATGACAGCGTCCTGCAAGGCCCTGCTCTTTGCGCAGAAGCCGACCGTCGCCTCGTAAGGCGCCAGGGGAAGGCTCGACATGCGGAACCCGTACAGGTCGTATTCGGGAACGTCGGTCGGCATGCGCTCGTGGATGAGGTAGTCATACACGCGAAGGCCGTGTGCGTGGGCGCAGTCAACGAGACGCCTGAGCGCCGCCGCGAACTTCTTGTCCCTCGGCCATGGCCAGGGCCAGTTGTCGTGCACGTTGATCCAGAGGTGCCGCGCACCCATCTCCGCGTAATATTCCAAGGCGGGGACGCGGTCCGGCCCGGGCTCGAACAGGTTCAGTTCGTCCACGACGACGCTGTATATGCGGTCGGCCTTGACGTGATCCCGCTTCACGTACCGATCGGGCAGGTTCAGGTCGGGATTCTCGGAGGGCCCTGCGTAGGGATCGCTGCGAATTATCCTGAGGTCCCATGCGTCACGGAGCAGCGGTCTGACGGGCGTGGCCTGCAGGGCGAACCTGTAACGCAGTGTCTCGCCGGCCACGAGCCTCACAGGCGTGTCAACCCAGTGCGCCCGAAAGATGGTGGTCTCCCCACGCGGAAGGACCTCGATGGCCTTCTGCTGGTCGGCGCAACGCCAGCATTCGTCGGATTCTGCCTGCCAGCACAGCCCGCGTTCCTCATCGCCGAGCCACACGTTCGGACTGAAGCGGAAGGAGAGGTCGCCGCGAACAGCGCCCATGTGCAGTGCGCTCATCGGCACAGGCGGATCCGTTTTCTCGGGATAGACGTCTGTTCCGAAGCACAGGCCAGCGTAGCGGGCGACCAGCGGGATCTCGAACAGAAGGCTCTCGACATTCGCGTCGCGTCGGGCCTGGAGGACGCAGTCGAAGATCATGTAGCCGTCGTACTCGATCGTCGCGGCCGCTTTGAGCGCGAGAGGGTCGGCCTCGAAGTCCTGCTTCACCGTGGCCGCCATGCGGGTTGTGTCCTGGATCTCGAGGCGACCGCTGGCCCAGACTATCGGCTTCCCGTCGGCCTGCCCCCGCAGGACTATGGGAGAAGATAGCAATGCGACGCCGCCAGTCTCGATCTGGTCCGGGAAGGGTCGGGCAGCAGTGAAGTGATGGTGTCGCCCCCATACACGTACTTCGACAACGCCCTCCGGCCCGGGCGCAACCTCCACCGGCGTCCAGGGAGGGGGAACATCCACGGGGTACCCCTCCCGGTTCTCGATCCAGTCCGGCTTGTCGAGCGAAACGTGGCGGAGGACCGTCGCGATCACTGTGCCATCCGGGCGAAGTATTCGCGCCGTTCCATCCAGGGACTTCCCCTCGATCCCATTGAGCGGGAATCGCGTCGTGGCCGTGTATCGCCCGCAGTTAGCGAAGGGCTCGGCGAGTTCCGACCTCGCCGGCGCGAAGACAGGGGCGCGGTCACCCCCCAGAAGCGCCATCTCCGCGACGCAACCGGCAGGGTCAACTCCCTTGCACGACAGGCGGAGGGCCACGCCGCGCTCGTACCAGTCGGGCTCAACGGCGAGTTCAAATTCGCGCACCCCTCGAACTTCCTCCCCGTGCGAGTGAGCGACGACCTCGGCAGACCCCAGGGCCCGCCGGTATAACCTCATCTCGTCAATGTCTATCGCACATCGCTGGCCCACAATCCTTGCCGCCGGTTCAGGCTCGAAAACGCCCGGGATGGGCATGTAGGCATCGCAGATGAGTTCTCCGTTGCAAAAGAGGCGCATGCGGGGGTACTCGACGACGAGCGCAACGTGAGTCCATCCGCTGCCGACGCAGTCCGCCGTCTTCCCGAGTGTCAGCCTGACCTGGTCGTCTCCCGTGCGATAGTCAGCCATTATCGTACGCATGGCATAGAGCTGAAACGCGCGACCGCACGCGATGAGCGTGCCGCCCTGTTGCACCGGATCGTTGACCCGCAGCCAGAACTCCAGGGTGAAATCACCCGACAATCGGAGGGAATCTCCACTCCCGCAGTTCAGGAACGATGATTTTCCATCGAGCCGCAGCACGCCGCGCCGGCCGGCGACCTCATCGAGGACCACCGCCTTCACGATGCGACCGTCGTTCCCGTGGCCGCTGATGTCGGTCGCCACCTCGCCCGCCTGACCAAAGTCATAATGGAGCGCCGGACCCTCGTCGCCTCTCGCAAGGGCCCACCCGACCAGCGACGCACAGATAAAGGACACAATCACGATCGGCCGGAGCCTCGACATCACCCGCCCTCCTCACCTCTATCCGACCCCTTCTCAGGTGGCTCGAAGACATCGAACGCATCCACGATAACGGGTCCATCACCCTGCGCCTCCACCCTCGCCGTGTGCGGACCATTCGAAAGGTTCCACGCCAGGCGGCAGCGGAACTTCCGCGAGGGACCTCTGAACTCCACCTTCTCCTCGGTGCAGCGCCTGACCTCGAAGGTGAAACGATCGCGAGCCCGGTTTGTAGTTGCAAGACGCCACATCTCCGGTTCGATGATCACCTGGCCCGAGAGGCTCCTGAAGGGCCTGAACGCGTTGCCCTCGCCGTCCGGACCGGTGACGCTGCCGACCAGAGTGTAGTCGCCCTCGTCGCTCGTCATGAGGATGGTCCAGTGTTGCGGCACGATGTTTTCACCGAGGCAGACCCTGTGCGGACACCGGTCGGTGACGGCGCGGCGGAGGTCAACCTGGGGCGATTGTGGCTCTATGAAGTTGCCCGGGTCGGGATTCACATAGGTAGCGTAGAAGGTCTCGACCTCGCTCGCCGGCTGACCATCCGCCCATACCCTGAGCGTCCCGCCGTCGGGTGCGGTCCAACCGATCAGGTCTACCCTCGCGCCGGTGAACCGTATCTCCATGGAGGCCAGACCGTTGGCCACGAGCCCCCGGCCGGCCTCGTCAGGCGCCCAGGAACCGTCCCTGGAGAGATCGGGAGATGCCGACTCGACCTCGATCCTTCGCTCGCGGGAGCGCGGGTCGTAGCCGAAGCGCTCGGGGCGGCTGAAATGCCGCGCGATGTTCATGTTTATGATCTTCGCGGCCAGGGGGTTCTGGTGAACCGAATCGACCAGGAGGTCCTCTATCTTCAGCCCGTTGGCCAGCATGTAATCCGTGATCTCGCGGCGATTCTCGACGAACTCCACGCCGTGGCGTCGGCACATCTCGCGGAGGGCGGGCGGATCCTGATGGTGGTTCGGCGCATCCGGGTCAGGCCAGACATCCTTGTGGTTCGTGCACCAGTGGAGGGTCGGAACGAGGATGTCGGCCGTCGTGCGCTGCCTCAGTTCGACAATCAGCGCCTCCAGGTCCTCGGTCTTTCCAAAGTTGTAGATGAGCACCGCGTCGGGCTGGTCGGGTATGACGAGATGCCTGGCCCAACCGCGGAGGAAATGGTAGGAGGTGGAGCCGCCGATCATCCTCTTGTAAACGATGTCGGGAGCGTTCGGGAAGCGCTCACGGATCGCGGCGATCAGTGCATCCCCGTTTCCGAGGAATTCGGTGAAACTCGATCCGATGGCCCATATGACAACTGGGCGCGGCGGATCGCACCCGTTCGTGAGTTTCTCGACCGTCAGGGCCATGTTGGTCCCATCGGTCGGGCGCGGCGGCGCCACGTATTCCGGCGGCATCGTCGGGGCGTCGGGAGCGGCGAGGCCGAGGGACGCCAGGAGTGTCAGGGCACACCACAGATTCGCCGGAAGCCCCGGATGCCGCGCATCCACCTGCACCACGGTAACGACCTCGATGCGACGTGCTGTCATGTCGCGCCTGGCTCCTTGCGGGACCCCGCTTCGCCTGTCGCGGTCGGCTCGCGCACCGCTGCGGAGGCAGTGGGTACCCTCGCCTCGTGAATTGTCCTGGCCAGCGCCCAGATGTTCTCCAGGGGCATCAGTTCGTTCAGGTCATGGCTGGAGGAACAGATGTAGCCGCCACCGGGCGCGAGTTTCTCTATCTGTTCCCTGACGGCAGCCGCAACCTGCTCCGGTGTGCCGGAGATCAACAGCCCGCAATCTACGTTCCCGTGAAGCGCCAGCCGGCCGCCGTAGAGGCGCTTCAATTCGAAGATGTCCTGCCGACCGCCACACGGATCTATCGCCTGGATGCCACCGATCCCCATCTCGATGAGGCGCGGGAAGAACTTCCTGCAGTCCCCGTCGCAATGGAATGACACGGGGAGTCCCCTGGCACGGATCATCCTGACGTTTCGCTCGAGATATGGCATCTCGAACTCCTCCAGGAGGTCGTCCGAGACTATCTGTCCGGAACTCATAGCAAGGTTGGCATACACGATGTGGGCATCGGCCGGGTATTCGAGAACTACCTCGAGCCGCCTGACGAGAATCTCGTCCACCCTCCTGAAGAACTCGCGGACGAAATCCGGATCCTCGATCAAGGCCACGTAGTAGTCCTGATACCCCATTGCAGTGCTCACCGTGGCAGGCGTGTTCCAGTGATTGTAGATGGTTCCGATTCCAGTGCCCTCGAGGGCCGGGAGCATCTCGTCGAGCCTGCGTCGGATGTCATCGTCGCCAGGGTCCTCGATGCGCTTCAAGTCGTGGCGCGTCTTGATGGTCCCATCCACGTAGAGCCGCCTCCCGCATTCGTCGAGCCGCTCCCTGCGTCCGAGTCGCCATGTGACCGCGAGATAGGCCATGTCCATGCCGAGACGCTCGACGAACTCGACGTAGTCCCCGGGCGCGAGGTCGTAGGACTTCCTCGCTGGCCATACGCTGCGCCCGAGCACCTTCTCCACAATCGTGAAGTCGGCCTCCGTCTCGACGAACGGGACCTCCCCTTGCTCGATGAGCCTCATCGCGTTCAGATAGCGGGTCTTGTCAGGTCTGCGCACCTCCCCGTTCTCCCACACCAATGTGCTCCACGAGGTCACCTGCGGCCACGAAGCCAGATGTAGATCCACGTCTCCGACTCCAGCGGCACGGTGACGCTGCCGTCAGCGACGCGCAGAGGCTCGTCGGTGAGCGCATTCACAGCCTCGATCTCCGCTCCGGCCAGGCCGAGCGCGTCCAGGTTGAACTCGACCTTCACCGTTGCCGCATCGGTCCGGAGGTTGGAGATAAACGCGAGGACGCCGTTTCTGGGATGCTTCAATAGCGTCGCATAGCACTGTTCCGGCGACACACGGACGTAATCCTGGTTGTTCCAGTAAAAGAGTTTCGTCGCCTCCTTCGCGCCGAACTGTTCGCGGACCTTCCACAGGCGCGACATCGCTGCGAAGTAGTCCTTTTGTACCGGTGTGAGCGCCACCGGCTGTGCCTGCGCGCCGGGCAGGTCATAGCCCGGGGTGCTCGGACGGTTGGGAATGTCGTGAAGGAGCGATATCGCCGCCACCTTCATTTGCGGACCGAGCCGGTAGGCGAGCGTCTCCGCTGCCACGCCCACCTGGCGTCCCATGAACTCCGCGCGAAACTTGTCGAGCGTGAGTTCGGACGCGATGTGCTTCGCTCCCGTTTCGCGGAGATGATGCCACTGCTCGCCCGTCCAGAGGACGTCGGCATACGCAAGACCAGCAGTGTTCTGCCCGAACGATTGATGCATGTCCACGATGCCTTCGGGCCTTCTCTTCTTGACGGCCGTATAGATGCGCTTCAGGAATTCGCGGTTGGCAAAGACCGGGTAGGTGGGCCTGATGGTACCATCGGGCGCGCGGTAACCACAGCCGTGGTCGAGGTTGCGGCATGGCTTCTGCACGCCCGTCCCATCGAGATACACGCCGTCCACACCGTACTCGTCGAGGAGCTGCGCCAGGGCGTGAACGTCCGCATCCTGGAGCGCCCTGCTCTTGGCGCAATGCATCACAGTGCCTTGCGAGGTCGAGCCGTATGTGGGAGAGACAGGACCGGGCCGCGGGGCACCAGGAGGATTGCCACCGGGGATGTACTGGTTCATCGGTCGCTGAACCATGTTCAGACCATAGAGGTCGAACTCCGGTGCCATCGTGGCGAAACGCTCATGGATGATGTACGGATACGGCCTCAATCCGAGCGCATGAGCGTCATTGACTGCACGGGCGAGAGCGCGCGCATACTGTTCGTGAACCGGCAACGGATAGGGCCAGACGTCGCAGCGGAGCATGAGCAGGTGAAGGACACCGGCATCGGCATGGTGCACGAGGGCGGGCTTGCCACCCACAGTGGCATCCGGAAGGTCCAGGTCGCCACCGTAGGGCTCCAGGCGCGCGATCCTCAGGTCCCACGCGTCGCGCAGCAGAGGCTTGATCGGCGTGGCGACCAGCGCGAACTCGTATCGCAGCGTCTGGCCGGCCGCCAGGTGAGTCGGCACGTCAACGAACCGCGCACGAAACATGGTCACCTGCCCTTGCGGAAGTATCTCTATGGACCTCTGCTCGTCGGCCCGGCGCCAGAACTCGTCTGACTCTGCCTGCCAGCAGAGGCCGCGCTCCTCGTCGCCTATCCAGATGTTCGCGCTGAAGCGCCACGACCTGTCCTTATCGCCGACGGCGCCGCTATACCACTCCGCGATCGGTATCTTGGGATCCGGCGGCAGGACGCGGTCGCCAAGGCACAGGGTGGCATGGCGCGCTGCAAGGGGAATGTCGAGAAGAAGGCTCTCGAGGTCCACATCGCGCACGGCGGTCACATCGCAGTCATATATGGTGTAGCCATCGTATTCCATCCTCGCGCCGACGCGCAGCGCAACGGCGTCTCCGTCGAAGGACTGCTCTATGACGGCCGCTGTCGGCGACGACTCCTTGAGGGCGACCTTTCCGTTTCGCCAGGCAATCGCCTTTCCCCCAGCCTGGCCATTCAAGACAATGGGAGAGGCGAGTATCCTGGCCCCGCTGGTCTCGATCTCCTGCGGGAAAGGACCGACAGCGCTGAAGACGTGCCGCCTGCCCCACACGCGCAGTTCCACCGTTCCGTCGGCCTTCGCCTCCGCCACCACGGGCGTCCACGGCGGCAGCACCTCGTCCGAGTAGCCCTCCCTCGTCTCGATCCACTCGGGCTTTTCGAGGTGCGCATGCCTGAAGACCGTTCGTACCACCTTGCCCATCGGGTCCAGTATCCGCGCCACCGCGTCCATGGAATTGCCCTCCAGACCCTTCAATGGCACCGCGACGGTGGCGACATACCGTCCGCAGCCGCTGTACGCCTCCTTGAGGGCCGCCGTCTGCGGCGCGATGGCCTCGCTGTAATCCCCTCTCATGAGCGTCATCTGAGCCCTGTAACCCCCGTATTTTGCCCCCTTCGCCGAAACCCGCAGCGTGACACTCCTGGCGTACCAATCGGGCTCGACGGCGAGTTCGATCTCCTCCGGAGGGGCCACCTCCCCGCCCCGCGCGTGCGCGGCAACTTCCGCGGCGGTAAGCGCGCGACGGTAAAGGCGGAACTCGTCGAGGTCCATGGGGCACTTCCAGCCGATTCTCTTGGCCGTGCGCCCCCAACCCTGCGGCACGGGCATGAACGCGTCGCGGACAAGTTCCCCGTCCCTGTAAAAGCGGATGCGCGGATACTCGAAGACGACCGCCACATGCGACCACCGCTCGCCGATGATGCGGTGGTCAACGGGCACGTCCATGCTCTCCCATGCCTTGAGTTCGTCATTGTGTCTCGCATACCAGAGGACGAGTTGGTACCAGTACACGCGGTACAGATCGAAGTAATGCCCGTCGCCGAAGAAACTGGCCCATGTCCCCTTCGGCGTCCCGTTCTGGCGAACCCACATCTCGAAGGACAGGTCGCCCTCGATGGAGATCGAGTCGGAGGCGGGCACGTTGATCACGGCCTCGTCGCCATCGAAGCGGAGGACCCCCTTCCGCCCGTCGAGTTCTTCCAGCCACTCGCCCTTCACGACCTTTCCGTCGTTCCCGTACGGACTTCGGTCCTTCGCTGTCTCGCCAGTCTGTTCGTCGAAGGTGTAATGGATCACGAGCGACCTGTCGGCGCTCGCCTGACCACGAGCATGTCGAGCAACAACGCCGGAGAGAACGACCGCCACAACGACGAACGGCAGGGCAATTGTGCGAGCCTTCATCTTGTCTCCTCCCCTTCGCGAGAACTTTCGCCGGGCTTCAGTTGTTTCAGCGAGCGACCTTTTCCACATCGGCCGCCGCATCCTGATTTCCTGGCACGACATGCTGCGTCACGCGCCCGTCATCGGTATCGTCGCGCTGGAGTGTGGCGAGCCTGCCGAATACGCGTCTGATGTCCCCTGCGCAGCCAACGCAGAACCAGAGATAGGCGAGAGCGCCCACTGCCACCTGCACCCAGAGCCATATGCGCCAGAAGGCGCTCCACCATGCGTCAGGGATGGGCGCCAGAAGAAAGTTGTACGCGGCAGCGCCGAAGAACAGTACCATCCACACGCCGTTCCAGAGCACCAGCGCGACAGCGAGGAGGCGATCCGTGCGAGTGAACTCCTCGGTGATTCCCACGATCCTCAGCCATGCGCTCCTGACGGCGTCCGCTGCGGCCCTGTGCTCTCCCTTCGTGTCGTACTCGCCCCGGTGAAGCATCCGTTCCAGGTCGAAAGGCCTCCGTGCCGTCACCAGCGACAGCACCACGTATGCCACGATGCATACGACCATGATCCAGAACCAGACATACTGGCTGTTGACTCTGGTGTTCGTATAGTCGAGGAAGCGGAGGAACACTCCCTTGCCGGGCATCGCTGCGATCTGTTCCGTGAAGTACTGCGCGACGATCCGCGCCACGGAGAGCACGGCCCCCAGCCCCACAGCCACGTAGGCCGCGAGCGTGCCCCCGTATCTCCAGTAGAGCCCGCCTATGATCGCGCAGCCCAACCCGCTGATGATCGCTCCGGTTATCGCGAAGTACATCTGTATGAACTCGGAAGGCCTGTAGAAGCAGGCGAAGAAGAAGGAAAAGATAGCCACGCCCGCTATGGACCAGCGCAGCCAGTTCACGTGCTGCTCCGGAGTCAGTGGCCTCTTCCGGAACGGCAACACCACATCCTGGATGAAGATGCTTCCCCACGAGTGGAGGTATGTGTCCTGCGTCGTGATGAGGAGGAAGACCCCCCACAGACAGAAGAGGCCGCGCAATCCGACCGGCAGCATGAACCTCAATGCAACGGGCACCCTTTGCTGGACAGCGAGTTGTGGCGTGTCGCCCCCAGCCAGCCGTTCCAGCACCGCACGCGCCGCCGCCGACTGTCCGGCGAACTTCGGGTGCGTGAGGAAAGTTAGCGCAGCCAGGGTCATCGTCACCAGCCCCACCATCCGCAATGCGTAGAGCCAGTTGAAGATGATGCCCCCCATCTTCTGCTCGTGCGGCGTCACCGCAGCACACTGGTACGCCGAACTCCCTTGCCAGGAAAGCATCCCGTAGAACGAGTTGAAGACGAGTATCAGGAAAAACCAGAGGCTGAAATCCTTCACCCGTCCCGTGTCGAACGGGTTTAGCATTGACCTGCCCCTCGCCTCCTGTCGCAGCGCCGCCTCGTCGCGCACCTTCGCGAGGAGCGCATCCCGTTCCTTCGCCAGTCTTGCTGCCTCCTCCGCCAGACCCTGCCGTACAGCGTTCTCGTGCGCCTGCGACTTCCGCTGCGCCTCGCGCTCCAGTTCGGCCCGCGTCGCGATTACCGGCGCTTCCCTCATCGCGTGAACGATCTCCGGCCAGGCGTACTGGCCCAGGAACATTACGCACAGAAGCAGGAATATCGCGTTCACGTAAAGGCCCTGAAGGCAATCGGTGACCATCACCGTCACATGGCCGCCGATGAGCGTGTAGAACAGCGCCAGGCCGAGCGTGAGCGCCATAACAGGCCAGTACGTCGGAATGCTCGCGCCCAGTAGCGTCAGCCTGTCGGGCAGACCGCAGTAATAGACGAAGAAGTTGCCCGCGACATAGGGGAAGATGCCAAAGTTCAGGATGCCGCTGAGCCATATGATCATGCCGGCGAATATCCGGAACCGCCGGCTATATCGTACCTCGAAGAACTGAGCCAGCGTCAGACACCGCGTCTCCCTGAACCGATACACGACCCAGCCGGTGAGGGTGATCACGATGCTCGCCGGTATCACCATCCACGTCCACCAGATCGTGGGGAGGCCAGCTGCATAGAACTGTTCGAAGTATCCGACGACCGAGATGACGCAGATGCCGACCGCGCTGCCGGCCATCGCGATCATGAACCGTCCGGCGGAACGGTTGGCCGAGAGGAAATCCGTCACCCCGCGCATGTAGCGGGTTGACCACAGTGCGAAGCACGTCAGCGCGCCGACCCCCACGACGACAACGGCCCAGTCCATCGCGCTCATCGCCACTTTGCGCGCTCGCCTCCACGCGTTCCGGCCTCGCGCGGCGGGCCGCGCATGCCGGCAGATCCGCCGGCCAGGCCGGAGCGAATCGGACATCTAGAAGAGGCGCCGGCCGCTAACCGCCCCCGGCCGGCGCCTCTTGGAAGGTCCCCAGCACCGACACCCGTCACGCTCTACTTCGTGTCAACGTCCACGCCCGCGTTGACATCCAGGTCGTGCCACGCCTGCGTGGAGCCCTGGGTGTAATTCGCCACGTAAACGCCGTCGTCGGTCTGCATGCGCTCGATGTAGTTCTGATCCCGGCTGAACATCTGCGCGCGGTTGTAGTTCGCCTGGGCGAGCCACGTGGGCCACATGAATCGCCCCTGCGGGTCGCCGTACCACTTCGCCGACCAGTCGCCGTACAGGACGTTGTAGCCGTCCCTGTGAGCGTAAACGCCGTAACCGGGCAGTATGTTCCAGCCCGTCCCAGTGGCCGTCCCGCCGTATATTGGATCCACGCGCTGGCTGCACGTGTTCTGCCACGAGAAGGTATCCGACACGATGGCCCTGCCGGCGAGGAACTTCTGCGTTCTGAACGGCGCGCAGCCAGCCTTCGCTGGCACCATGGGCTTCGTCGTCGTCATGTAGGCCGTAGACTGGTAATCTTTCCCTGTGCTCGTGATGCCCTTGTTCAGGGGAGAGGTCCACGTCTGGTTCGCCCACGCGAGTTTACACGGCACGTTGCGGTAGTTGTAACTGCACTGGACCATGAGCCCGTAGAACCACGTCGCATCATCCTTGTAAGGGTTGCCGAACCATGGGTTCCCATCCGCACAGTAGGGCAGCCATGACCAATCGCCGTAGGCGAGCGTCTGATGGTCGTAACCTCCCGCGCGACGCAGGTGCCCGAGCGTCGTGGCCGCCCCCGGAAGCGCATACCGGGGCGAGCCCCAACTGGCCTGATAGGTCGTGTAATTGTCGAACTGGTCGGGCGGCATCGCATCGCCCGCGGTTGGACAGAAGAACGTCCGCGCATCGGGGACGTAGTTTCCCTCCACTAGGAACCCCAGGCCCACCGGCCCCATCTGGAGATGGCCGGGACCCCGCCGCGTGCTGAGGCGACTCCAGCAGTAGTTGGAAACATGACCCGGCGGATTCATGGTCGGATCGTACATGTGATGATCCGTCTGCCGCCCCGCGTAGATCGTACGGAAACGATAGATGGGGACGTTGAACGAGTGCATCGTCGTGGTGTCACGCCCCGCGCCGTTCATGCTGACCCGCTCGCCGACCGTGCCGGGCTTGTTCGAAACGTACCACCCGTCGTCCGCAGACATCTCCGGATACCACGGGTTTTGTGGCGTCGTGTACGGGATCCAGTTGAACTCCCCGCACGTCGCGCCGCCCTGGCCCGTGTAGGACGGGAAGTACTGGTTGTAATCGCCGCAGTAACTCTCCAGGCCCCTGGCGATCTGGTTGAGATTGTTGAGACATGCAGTACGACGCGCCTTTTCCCTGGCTGCCGCGAGCGCCGGCAGGAGAAGACCTGCCAGTATGGCCACGATGGCGATGACGACTAACAGTTCGATCAGCGTGAACGCACTGACGAGCCCCGCCATCATCCCCTCGCCAACACTCCTCATTCTTCGCCACATGCCATCATCCCTCCAGTGAAAGCACCCGGTCCGCCAGCACCTTCGCGAGAGCCGCGAAACGCTGGCCCCCATCATTTGCGGCGACTCCTTTCATCTCATGGCCTGCACCTCCTCTCTCCGACTCGAACCTGGCACTGGCCTCGTGCGTCTGCTTCGGCCTCCTGCATGACAACGTGCTCTTCCAGTGGACCGCTCGAAGGACCACTGCTAGCCATATACACGAAAACAACCCGGATGTCAAGACCCGTTTCGGATTTTTCTGCGTCACTTTCGGACGGATGTCGAAGGTCCTGGGGCATCAGCGCCCTCCGAGCGCGCCCGGTGCGCCACCGGCTGCCTCGGCGCCGGGAGGTGCGATTTCCTCCGCTACCGGGTTCGGCTCTCCACAGATGGGACACTTGTAGTCGCGGAGAATCTCGGCTCGCCTGGCCAGTGCTTCAGCGATGATCCTGTCTATCTCTTCCACAGTATGGCTGCCACGCTCCGTGGGGATCGGCGGGAACTGCCAACTGGGATGGGGTATCTTCTTGCCACACTTCTTGCAGGTGGCCACGTTCACCATGGTGTATTTGCCGGTCTTCGGGTTCTTGAACTTATTGTCCTGTGCGCCGAGGCTCTTCCACCGCTGCGCGGGCAACCCGATCACCTCAAGCGTCTCGAGATCTATCTTCTCCACTGGCCTGCCGGCGACCTCCGCAGGCGGTTTGACGCCGCCACAGCCGAAGCGCCGTCCGAGGAAAATCGCGATAGCGATGATCACGACAAGGAGTACGACGGCCGTGAGCGCCCGTTTCGCTTTTCCCATCGCCATGTCCCCTTATCGTCCGCCCGTGGGTTCGAGACCCGTCCGTCGGGAAGCGAGATCCCGAACCGTTATTCCGGGACGGCATGAACGGAGGTCGCGCCATAGGACGTAAGATGCATCCATTGGTGAGTTATACACCGGAAAGAATCCCATGTCAATACCCGGGTACGTGAGATTCCCGTCTTTTCTCTTCCCCAGCGCGTCCGGGACGTGTGCGCGAGCACCAGGGTCGTCGGCCGGCCCGCGGGGAATACGATGACGCCGGTGGCAATCGCTGCGGACGCGCTATCCCCTGCCCACGCTGGCGCAAGGAGGGTCCTGACGACGTTATGGACGCCCCAATTCGTCACCGTGTCCGACACGGGTTTCTACTCCCGGGGCATGGGATACCCCCACCACATGCAGAGCACCGGGCCAGAGGCCGACCCAAGGCCCGGAAATCTCTCCGTGATGTGCACTCCGCAGGATTCCCGGGGACCACCATGTTCCGGGTCGGCTGCCCGCGACCGATGTCATGTTGGAAGGGTCAGGTGACGCGACCTGGCCGATCCGGATACGTCCTCGTGAAGTCGTGTTCCGTACCCGGAGGCTAGCCAGGGTACGCGGAGAGCACCGTGCAAAGATCTGGGAGCGCCAGCCCTGAAGCGCCCACCGAGGCTGGGCAGGACACCTGCACGCGATTCATGCGGCGTGCGCAGGCACGCCATCATTTCCGGCTGCCAGCCTTTCCGCGAGATCGCGTTTTCGCCGGCGGCTTTCGCACTCTGGCGCTCCTCGCGCCGCCCAGCAACTTAGAGTACGCTGTAATCCTGCCCGACAGGAGGAGGTCGAGGAGGTCCTTCGACTTCACCTGTGCCGTGCGCGGCCGGCCCCCCGACCTCTCCGGCCTCAGGGAGACCGTCATCGTGTAGGGACCGTCCATACGGAATGGCACGATCTCCGGCAACCGCTTCACTGCTCTGTAGGCTCCGTCGCGAATCCGTTGCCGCGCCTCATCCGGGGAGAGATGAATCGCGACGCTATTGAAGACCTCGTTTTCCTGCGCCGTGAGCCCCGATGCGGAACCACGCTTTATGCCCCACTTCACCGCGGTCGTCTCGACGTTCGGAACGAGGGCGCGCGCCTCCTCGCAGCACGCGGCGTCGCCGGCCACGAAGATGACAGGCACACCGAAGTAACCGCACATCAACATCCAACGTCCGAGTTCCCCGACGGAGAGGCCGTTCACCTGCTCCTCCTCGACGCGGAACGAGCCGGTGTGTGCAAGATGGCCGCCATCGGTATTAGACTTGGCGTGCTGTCCGACGCTCATCGCCGCCGCGAACGTGCCGTCAACGGTCCATCCGAACGCGTCGGGCACCGGGCGTCCGGCAAGGAGTTTCGCTCGGGGATGAAGCAGCGAGCGCTTCATCGCGCCGTGCCCGTGGCCATCCGCGACGATCACCTCCGACGCCCCGGCCTGTAGCGCGCCCTCGACCGCAGCGCTCACCTCGAGCGTCGCAAGTTCGCATGCGTGCTCATAGTAACGGCTTTCCGGATAAATGAAGTCGCGAGCGTTGAGCACTCCAGCGACCCCCTCCAGATCGGTCATTATGATTATCTTCATCGCCGCTCTCCCTGAATCGGGCTCCCGGATCGAACCAACCGGATTCTAGGTCCACGCTCGGCCCATTGCAAGCGCATCTGTGCCCTGCCCCCGACCTGGCGTCGTTGCAGTTTTCTAGCCGTGTGGGAAAAAACGGAATCTGAAACCCACCGTGCGGGAAATCCCCACACGGCGAAACTCCTCTGCTACGCTCGCCGCGATCCGACAACTACTGGCGGCTAATCGCGTTACGTCGCGCCGTATGCCTTCTTGTTGACCCGGCACTCCGCTTGCTGGTACTCTCGCGAAAGGCCCTAACGCGGGCCTGTCAAAGTGGAAAGCGAGATGCGATAAGGAGGGTCTCACATGATGCGATTGACGAGATGGCTCATTGCAGTGGTGGCGGTGGCCGCGGTCGCGTGGCCAGCGCTCGCCGGAGAGAACGGCTCGACACCCGTCACGCGGCGCGCGAAGCGCCAGAAGATCCAGACCCAACGCGTCAGGCAGGGCATTGAGGACCCGGGCGTGAACGCACGCCAGCAGAACCAGAAGTACCGCATCGCCCATGGCATCGTGAACGAGTCCCTGACAAAGGAGGAGGTCCAGACTCTCCTGGAGCAGGAACGAGCGATTGCACAGACCGAGCGCGAGATGAAGTCCGACGGCGTCCTCACCCGCGCCGAGCGCAAGACGCTCCACCAACTGCTGAATGAGACGAGCCGACTCATCTTCCAGGAGAAGCACGACACCGAGGGGCGCGTGACGTCCTCTTCGGCGCCCAGGCTCAGGAAGGAGATCAGGGCCAGGCTCCGCAGCGGCGAGATGACGCGAGCCGAGGCGAAGGTCTTGCTCCAGAAGATGCAGCGCATTCGCGAACTCAGGCGGCTCCTCGGCTCGGCCGAATTGACGGACGATCAACGGGCGCAGTTCGAGACCGAACTGGACAACCTCGTCAACGAACTCTTCGACCAGGCGCGACAGGGGGCGAGGCATGAGCGATGGAGCGAAGTGCGCATCGCTCACGCCTCCTTCCGCTCCGGCCATTTCACGAGCACCGGCACGAGGACCCCGAGGAAAAGGACGAGGACGATTCCCAGTCCCCGCCACAGCGCCGCGCTCGAGCGCGCCCGCGCGCGCAACGTGGTCTCGCCGAGCACCGGCAACACGTACACCGTGTCATTGAACGACCCGTGCACCAGCGCCGTCTGGGAGCCGGCCTCGAAGACCACCGGCGAGCCCCAGAGCGTCTCGCCCTTGCTCACCTTGTCCCAGATCGGTTGGCCTGTGTAGAAAGCGGTGATCACCGTTCCACTGCGTGCGTCGAGGACGTAGAGGTGATTGTCGAGCGCGCAGGCGGCCACAGCGGGGCGGCCCTCCAGTTCGAACAGCACCGGCGCGGAGAAGACCTCACCTCCGAGATGGCGGCGCCAGAGCATAGCCCCGTCCGCCACCCTGAAGGCATAGAGGTTGTAGTCGTGCGAGCCGACCACGACGATGTTCTCTCCGTCCACCTTGCCGACGGAGGCAGTGTTGTCTATCCAGTTCCCCGCCATCCGCTGCCACACCTCGCGTCCCGTCAACGCGTCTATCGCGATGAGGTTTCCGAACTTGGACCCCAGGAACAGGAGCGGCCTTTCCGTATCCTCCTCGACGGCAGGGGAGCCTAGCACCTCATGGGGCATCTGGAACGTCCACACGGGTCGTGGCTCGGTGCCGGTGCAATCGAGGGCCTGGAGGAGTCCCTTCTGGGCAGCGACGAACACGATGAACCGGCCGCCGATCCTCCTGCCGACGGGCGCACCGACGGGCCCCTGACTCACCTCGCGGCGCCATCGTTCCGCGCCGGTCCTCATGTCGAGCGCGCAGAGCCATCCCTTCTGCATGTTCCGCGGCAGGGCTTTGTCGTACGCGAAGCACGTCACGTAAAGCGTACCGTCATGGAGGAGCGGCGCGGACAGGCGCGCCCACGTCATGGTGCTCGTTCCAGCCACTAGTTCGCGCGTCCACACTCGTCGGCCAGTGGCTGCGGCATACGCGTAGACCGAGCGGTCGGCCGACCCCCAGAAGACGACCAGTTCGCCGTCCACCTCTCCCACGGCGGGCGCGTCGCATATCTCCCCGTTCGTTATCTTCGCCCAGCGTTCCTCCTTGGCCGCGAGGTCGAGCGCGTGCATGGTCTGGTCATAGCCGCCGATGAAGGCCATGGGCCTTCCGCCGACGACCGCTACGGCGGGGGAGGCCCAGACGGCTAGACCCGTCTTGTAGCGCCGGTTGGATTTGTGACGGAAGTGCCACTCCCTGATCTCGGGCGGAGGCGTCTCGGAGACCCACTTGCAGACCCCTCGTGCGGAGGCGGTGCCGCGCTGCGCCGGCCAGATCGTGTCGCTAGCGCGCGCCCCACAGGCCAGGAGGATAGCGAAGGCCACGAGGGTAAAGGCCTTCATGTTCCGGGCTCCCACCGGTCCACGACGCGAAGCGCACCATTCGGACAGGCATCGGCGCACTTCAGGCACATGTGGCACTCGTGGCGATCTATCACGCCCTTCTCGATCGCGTCCACACCGCAGACCTCGTCGCATCGGCCGCACGAGGTGCACCTCGCAGGGTCCCTCACGACGCTCCTCACGCTGTGCTTCGCAGCCCAGGCGATGGCCTCGCGCCAGGGACAGAGATACCGGCACCAGACGTGTGGCACGATGAGCGAAGCGAGAACGACCATCACGGTGGCCAGGAGCGAGGCCGGATCGTAAACCTTGCTGAACCCGAAGTGGACTGGTGACGTTATGCGCACCTGCGCGATCGCCGCGGCCACTATGATCCAGAAAGAAAGGATGCGCAGCCGCCTCAGTCGCCGATCCAGCGAGCCCATCTGCCAGACGAGGAGGAACAGGATGAGCACGAGCACCTCCGACCAGTATATGCTCGCGTCCTCGATGAAGAAGATCCGCCGCGCCGAAAGGTATGCCATCCAGACGAGAAATATCGCCGCCACTATCGCGCTCATCGCCAGCATGAACCGGGAGAACGGATAGCACGCGCGTTTCCGACGCCGATGCCACCCCCCGAACACCATGCCCGCGAACTCCTGGAGCGCGCCGGTGGGGCATATCCATCCGCAGAAGGTCGGCCCGAATATCATCGAGGTCACCAGCACCGTCACAGGAACCGAACAATAGTAGAGCGCGATGATGTTCTCCCGGCCGATCTCGTTGATGCCCCGGAACAGATTGCGGATCATTCCGAAGACACCCAGACAGGTAAAGACCACGAATACGAATATGAATATCCCGAAGACCTGATTGATGTGGCGGTAGAGTTGTCGTCTCCGCTCGGGAACGATGACCGGTATCACCGCGAGGAGCCCCAGGGCCAGTATGGTGAGAAGTTCGACGTAACTCCCCTCGAGGCCCGTCAGGCCCTTCTCGACGAGTTTGATGTTGCCCGAGGCGCGCTCCAGGAAGTACTCCGCCTCTTCGATGAACCTGTTCCACTGGTCAACCATCGGTGCCTCCCGCGAACGCGAAGGCGGCGCCCCCGATGAACTCCGCGACAAACGGAGTGAGCGGGGCTGCGATGAGTTCGTCGAGCGACCCCACCTGCTCGATGCGCCCCGAGCGCATGATCGCGCAGCGCTGACCCATCGCTCGCGCCTCGTCGCGATCGTGCGTCACGTGTATGGTGGCGGTCCGCAAATCCTCGTGGATCATCCTCAACACGCCGAACATCGCCGCACGCGCCCCCGGATCCACGCCGGCCAGCGGCTCGTCCAGGAGCAGAACGCGCGGCGTCAGCACCAGCCCGCGCGCCAGGGCGACGCGCTTCGCCTCACCCCCCGACAGCGTGGCAGGCCACCTCGACAGGAGAGATCCTATGCCCAGAAGTTCTGCCATGCGCTCCACCCGCCGCCGTCTCTCGGTTCGCCGCAGACCCAGATAGCGCAGCCCGAACGCAATGTTCCCCCCGACGTCGAGATGCGGAAAGAGATCTGCCGTCTGCGACACGTAACTGACTCTCCGCCTCTGCGGAGGCCACCCGCCCACGTCCTCGCCCTCGAGAAAGAGTTGACCCGCTCCGGTCCGATAGACCCCGGCGACCGCCTTCAGGAGCGTCGTCTTGCCGCATCCGCTCGGCCCGAGCAGCACCAGGTAGTCGCCCCTTTCGAGCGAGAGCGATATCTCCGCGAGGGCAAAACCGCCCAGGTCGAGGTGGAGGCGTCGAATCTCAAGCAGCGGCGCCAAAGGACACCTCCCCGGCCCCACGTGCGCCCGGCAGCCAGCGCGATACGAACTGGAGGAGGAAGAACATGACCAGCGTGAAGATCAGCAACGCTGCGACAAGCGGCGCGCTCTCGACGAGGCCCACGCTGTTGAAGCGATTATACGCCGCAACAGGCGCCGTCTCGGGCGTGGGCGCGATGAACAGCAGAGCGCCGAACTCTCCCGCCGCCCGTGCCCACGCCAAAACCGCCCCGAGAAATATCCCCCGTGCCGCCAGAGGCAAGGCCACGCGCCGGAACGCCTCCCACGAGGATGCCCCCAGCGTCCGAGCCGAGATTTCCAGGTCCTCCGGGACCGAGTCGAAGGCCGCGATCGCAGTCTTCACAAGAAACGGCATCGCAACGAACACCTGCGCAAGACAGATCCCGAGCAACGTCCCCTCGAACCTGAGACCGAACCACGCGAACAGGGCCTCGCCGATGAACTGCTGACGGCCAAAGACACGAACGAGCGCTATGCCGGCGACCGATTGCGGTATGACTATCGGGATGTCAATCAGCGACAGCACCAGCGCCTTGCCCGTGAAGCGGAGCCGGCTCACCGCATACGCGAGCGGCACTCCACCGACCAGGAGAACGGCAGTGGAGATGGACGCAGTCTTCATCGTGGTGGCCACCGCGGCCCGCACGCGGGGGTCCCGCAGGACCCGCTCGATGTTTCGCACGTCCTCGCCGAGCATCACCACGAGGACCGGCAGGAGCACGAGGAAAACGAGCGCCAGCCCGCAGACGAGAAAGAGCACGGCCGTCGGCGAGGCCACGCGGCCGCGTGCGGCGAATGCCGCCGTCAGTATGAAGCCGAGAGCGAGCATGGCCTCCCAGTGATACGGCTGAAAAAACGTCAGGCTCAGCGTTATCACCCAGAAATACGCCATGAGGCGCATAGATCGCGCGCACGCGGACAGCCCCATGAGGAAAAGCAAGAAGAGCGCTTCCGCGTTCGAGAGGAGACGCAGGAAGATCACGAACAGCGCCCCGTAACTCGCCACGAACGCGAGCCAGTATCGCAATGGCAGCCGAGTGTAGAGGTTCAGTCCGACGTAGAGGACCAGGACATTGACCATGAGGATAGCCCCGCTCGTGAGCGCATCCGGCGCCAGGCGGTGGCCGATGAGCCCGTGCGCCGCCACGAGAAACATCGTGCCCGCACCGAGCGTCAAATTGCGCTCCGTCCGGAGAAGGACGGCACCTATGGCCACGTTTCCGACGAGGAGAAGGAGGTTGAAGAACTCCAATCCGCGGAGATAACCGGTGAGCGCGAGGCTCACATGGCCCACAATGTGCGCCGCCAGGATGCCGCAGACCACCAGCAGTCGCGAGAGGGGGCGTACGCGATTGCTCATGGTCCCTCCCCCGCGCGCACCGCGAGGCCGGCGAATGGCTCGAGACCACTCGCGGGACCGTAATATTTCGCTGGGCGCAACGGCCGGAAACCGTTGCGCTCGATCGCGTCGCAACCCTTCTCCAGGAGATACCGGATGAAGTCGGCAGCAGTCTTCGTATCCGCCCCCCGGTCCGGAACTGTCAGCGTCCAAACGACTGGCGAACCGCGAACGGTGATGCTCTCCCGGGCGCCCGCGCGGAGGACCGCAAAAGTTACGGTGGCGGAGGAATAGTCCACATTGTCGGAGCCGAGGTTCACCCGCGGGTCCAGCGCGATGTACCGGATGTCATGCGCCACGCAACTCGAACGGTATATGAACGCGTAGTCGAGTTCACCGGTCTTCAGGAGCGGGGTGAGGCGGCCGACGTCGTCGGCCACCACGACGCACTTCGCCAGGAGGCGCTGAGCCAGACCCGAATAGCCATTCTGCTCCTGGAGCATCCAGACCTGGAGCGTCCGATAGCCGATGGGACCGAGGTTCTCGTCCACGCGGCCTATGCGAACGTCGTTCTCCAGGAGCGCCCTCGCCCAGTCCTCCTCCGCGCGTTCCGGTTCGGGCGCCCTGGTGCCCACAGCGAGTACGACCTCGTCGCCCGCGAAGTCGAGCCGCCAGGAGCAGACCCCGCCCAGGAGTCTGCCCACCAGTTCGCTGTCGGCCAGCATAAGGAGATCGCATTCCCGTCCGAGTTCGGAGACCTTTCGACACGCGACGATGCTGCCGCTGGCCTCCACGAGGAGTTCGATGCCTCTGTCGCGGCGGAGGTCGGACCGGATGCTGTCCAGGAGCGGTGTGAGGGCCGGCGCGCAGAAGATGCGGAGACTGCGGGACGGAGGCGGCGTGGGGCGGCCGCAGGCCACGAGCGCGATGAGGCAAAACAGGCATACTGCGCGCGCTCTCACCGGTGTATCTCGGCATCGTCGGCCGGGCAGCGGCCGCGGCCGGTGATCTCCCCCAGACGCCGGCGTGCGCCCACGGCCGCGCCAAGGGCCACGACCAACTGGGCGTTTTCCGGCACATATATCGGGTCGCCCAGCGTATTCTGGAGAGAGCGGACGAGGGCGCGGTTGAGGGCGCCACCTCCGACGAAGCAGTAGCCGCCCCGCTGGCCGACCCTCCGGACCATGCTCGCGATGCGTTGGGCTATGGCATTGTGCGCGGCTGCGGCGATCTCGGCCTTTGACACGTTTCGCGCCAGAAGTCCGACGACCTCGCTCTCGGCGAACACGGCACACGTCGAATTCATCTGGATCGTGGTGTCGCAGCTCAACGCGTGCTCGACGAACGCCTCGTAACTGAGTCCGAGTTTGCTGGCGAGCACCTCGAGGAATCGCCCGGTGCCTGCGGCGCACTTGTCGTTCATGCTGAAATCCTCGATCTCGCCGGAGTCGTTCAGGGCGATAACCTTGGTGTCCTGTCCCCCGACGTCAATGATCGTGCGGATGGGACCGTCAGGGGCCGGGCGGAACAGGACCCCCTGCGCGCAGGCCTTTATCTCGGTCATCACGAGGCCACCCATGTCAACCAGCCTGCGGCCATAACCGGTAGTCGCCACGACCGGCACGTCTGCCTCGCGGAGCCCGGCGCTGGCGAGCGCCCTGGCGAAGACGCGCCTCGCGGTCTCGCCAGGCATGGGACCGCTCTCCTCGATGACCGCGGCGCGGATCGTGTCGCCGTCGAGGATCACGGCCTTCGTGGTCGTGGAACCCACGTCCACTCCGGCAACGATCATCTCCTCTCCCCCAGCGTCTCGAGAAATGCCTCGAATCTCACGCGCAACTGTTCCGTGTCCTCGAGGCTGTAATCGGTGCGAAGGTTCATGAACGGGATGCGCCTTTCCCTGAGGACCCTCTGCAGACGGTAGGTCTCGATGTCGAACAACTGGCAGAGCCTCAGACCATAGTTTACCACGCCGTCGGCGCCGGATTCCTGAACGAGATCCAGGACTCGGCTGATGCGCGTGCCCTGCGAGATGAAACACGGACATGCACTCGCGAAGATATATCGCGCGGCGAGCGCACGCAAGAGCGCGCTCCGACTCGTCTCCTCGTACACCACGGCGTCGAACAGCCCCTGCGCGCCGCTGCAGAGGGTGTCGGCGACAACGTCAGCCCCCGACTCCTCGATAAGGGCCAGCACCTTGAAGTTGGGCCATATCATCGGTGCTCCTGTCAGAACGAGTCTGGGCCGAAGATCCAGGTCCATCGGGTCGCACGATCCGACCTCCTCGAGAACCTTCCGCGTCTCGTCAAGCCATGTGCTGGTGTCGACCCCCCTCCACGCCGACTGGACGATCAGGAAGAGGTCGCGTATGGAGAGCACGCCGGGCCTCTTCGAGCGGACCGATTGGAGTTCGCGCACGAGGCCTGTGCGACGCTGGCCCTCGTCTATGCACCGTCTCAGGGCGCGCCGGGACAGCGCGGTCCCGAGCCTGTCCGAGAGGAACCTCGCCATCCGCTCCAACTCGCCCGCGACCATGGAGGAGTACCTGTTGGCGTCCTGCTCGGGGGGGAGGTTGAGGACGAAGGTCGGCACGAAATCGTCGAGGACCTCGGCGAGTTTTCTCTTCGCGTCGCAACTCGCCGCCACCACCAGCGCCCGGCATCGGCTCGCCACGCTCCCGGCGTCCATGAACTGAGCGAACGAGGACTTGGCCAGCGGACATATCTCGCCCGCGAGCACTTCCTCGCCCGGTGCGACAAGGGCGGGATTGCCGCAGCCGAGCCTGACGGGTCGCGCTCCCATCGCGGAGATCAGTTCGGTCGGGATCATGTTGCAGAAGTAGCCGACGAGTGGATGCGCCGGGTCGTCGGGCGGAGATTCGACCCAGCGTTCGAACACGGCGATGTTCGAGGGTCTCCGGGGGATACGCTCCAGCGACTCCCTCTGGCTGGCGACGACGATCTCGGCTCGCCTGCGGAGAGCCGCAGTCTCCGCACGTGTCGGGGAAACGCGATATCGCGCATCGAACTGCGACGACATGTCACCTTCTCGCCGAAAATCTTGACTCGGCCACGCGCACGCCGCCATGTTCAACGGCGAGGCAACCGTCGCGGGGACACATGTCAACGCACCTCATACACAGCACGCAGTCGAAGGTGCCCACGTCCGCAGACTGCATCTCCGAGCGCACGGTGTCTATGCCCATGGGACATACCTCCGCGCAGACGCCGCAGCGGTTGCACTTCAGCGGTTCCTTGACCATACGAAAAAGCGCACCGCGGTTGAAAATGCCGAGCACCATCCCCATGGGACACATCATGCACCAGAGCCGCCTGAATACCAGAAACCCGAAGATGAAGAGCACCAGGAGCGCCAGGCATGCGTATCGGTAAAAGCCATATCCCCAGTCTCGCGTCGGAAGCCCGGCGTACGCGGCTGGCCCACCAGAGGCCACGGGACACACCTGCTGACCCGGACATATCTTGCAGAAGGGGTATTCCGGCACGCGATAATTCCCAACCCTGCCGACGCCGCCGACATAGGGTGCGCCCGCCGCCGCTGCGACGAGCATCGAGAGCGCGAGAGCCAGGCCAGCGACCATGAGAGCACGCTTCAACATCCCCCGCGGTTTCAGGTGATAGAGGCCCGTTCGACGGCGGAGCCAGTCGAGAACTCCGCCGAGTCCGCTCAGCGGACATACCCAGCCACAGAACCACCGCGCCCCCACGAAACACATCACAAGGAAAAGAACCGCTGCGCCGCCGAGAACTCCGAGTGTGCTCGTCGCGGCCGGGTCGCGACGCAACGCCGCCGCGTAATCCACCTGCGCGATCCGCTGGCCCATGTCCAGGACGCAACCTTGCACGTAACCGCCGTCCGCCGCGAACCTGCACGGCGCCGACGGGAGATACGTCATCCTCCACTCCTCCTGGAGAACCGGCACCGCCTGCGATACGTTCATTATCCCCGGCGTCGCCTGCTTTCTGCGTGCCAGCATCGCCCTGTAGTCGTCGTAGTCCTTGCGAAACGCGAAGCCGCCATAGACAAGCACGAGAAGGCACGTCAGGCGCACGGCGAAACGGAAACGCGCGAGGTTCAGCACCGGCCTTACCAGCACCAGGAGCGAGGCAACCCCACCCATGAGCCATGCGGGTCGGATGAGAAACCAGTGAAATCCCGCATCTGTCGGCGGAACGGACCGATAGGCGTCCAGAACGCTCAGACCAGCAAGAACGAGGATGACAGCGGGAACAGCGAGAAATGCGCGCCGGACGCGGCCCGGGGGCAGATAGATCGCCGGCATGATGACGATGACGAACACCGCCGCCAGGGGGGTGTTCATCGCCGCAAGCCATCTCGCTGCCGCCGGTCGCGTGCAGGCGAGGCGGTACGCCACGAAGAAACACGCGACCGCCGCAAGGAGAGCGCCGGCCAGACGCCACGGCCGCAGCCGGCGTTGCACCAGGAATGGCACGAGAAGCGCCATCCCCAGCGCCAATATCGGCGAGGTCAGCGGTTCGGCGAACCGCAGGACTGGGTCAACGATCCGGAAGACGAGCATGGATTCTGCGAACAGTCAGGACGATGAAAATCACGGCCATTGGCAGGAGGTACCAGAGAAAGTAGTAGTCGGCGTGGCTCTCGGCCACGACCTCGATACTGCTCGAGAGCGGGACCTCCGGCGCTGTCTCGCTGCGGACGACCCTGAACGTGCGGTAGCGGTCGCGCATGGAAGGGTCCAAGGCCATCCTGCCCACCTTCCGATTCTCTGAGGTCACGCCCGGTCCCCACTCGACAAAAAACGACCCGGAGGATAGGACCGTGTCCGCGGGAACTGCGAAGGCCACCCGGGCTCGTACAATCCGGTCGAACTCGTAGAGAAGATCGCTCTCCACAAGCATCGGGAGCCTGCGCCCGTCCGGCGCCTCGACGGCCATCTGGCCGACTTCCGCGATTGCGAAGTCGGGATGCTCGATCCAGCCGATGACGAGTATCTCTCCCTCCGCCGGACGGATCACCTCCGCACCGTCTGACTGCTCGAAAAGATCATCCGGCGCAGGGAGTATCTCGATCCGCACCTTCGCGGTCGCCATCTCCCCGACGAGCGAGAGCACCGATAAGGCGATTGCGCACAGAGCGGTACGCATATCTCACTCGGCCACGACGAAGCGGGCGTAGGCGACCGGGTCCAGGCGGGAAAACTCGTTGCCGCGCCAGTACGTCGCCACGACCGACGTGCCCCTGTGCAGATCGCGCGTCAGATTCACGTAGAAACTGCTCAGACCTTCGACCCCGAGCAGGGAGAGCGGCACCCGACACTCGGCAGACGACCGGTCGGCGCTCATGCGGAACTCGACCCCTTCTCCATCGCGCGGCGCCTCGACGCGGCCGGTGACCCGGTCGAAGCGCACGACGACCGGCTTCGCATCCGGGACCGGCGCGACGTAAAGACCCAGGACGTCGGCATCGGCGCCCTCCCCGCCCTGGAAGTTCGCGAGAAGGTAGAGATACCTGTCATCTGCCGCCAACCGCACGCGCACCTGTTCGCGGGCGGGGGCGTTCTCGAAATACTGCTGGCGCTTCGAATAGGTGTAGAAGCCCTCGCAAATCACCGCGTTCTCCCACTCGGCGCGGTTGGCCGTGCCGTCAACCACTATCCCCCTCGCACGGCCCAGGACATTGAGGTCAGCCGCCTGCTCCAGGTCCACGGTCTTGAAGAGTCCGTTCGGTTTGCGTTCGCTGTACAGGCGCAGTTGGATGCGGTATCGCCCGTCCGGCACACCGGGTTTTCTCCGGAGCGTGACGATGAAATACTGCTTCCCCCCGCCCTGCTTGACCGCCTTGAGGGTAGGGAACGTCCGCCAGGTCGGGTCGGGTTCGACCCGAGCGACGAAGTGGTCGCTGAGGACATCCAGATGGATATCGTCTATGGCGCGATCCATGGTGTTGAGGAGATAGACGTGAAACTTCGCTTCGCTGCCGATCCTCAACTGACCATCGCGGATGTCCACCTTGACGACGAGGTTGTCGCGTGCCTGGGCGAACACATCGTTGCAGAGGTGCGCAAACGCGACGCCCGAGAAGAGGACGAGTACAATTGACACTGCAAGGACAGCGCTGCGCATGTCGTTCCTCCGATCAGGAACCACCGTACCCCGTATTGGCCGAACTCGATTATCGCCCAAAACTGGCGCCTCGCGCAACAAGGTCGTCGGGGGCCGCGCCGTCATTCCTGTTCCGCGAGGAGGACAGTGGTCCAGAGGTCCCGCGGCTCGGATTCGGCCTGGGCGATGCCGATGCCGATGCGCCGATACTTCCCCTCGAGCACCTGGGCGATGTGTTCCGGTCGCGGCGGCTCGCTGGAACGCAGGATCCCGATTTGCACCGCATACGGGAACCGCGCCTCGCCGAGGAGTTGGCGCGCACGGTCGTGACCGGCCCGGCGGTCGCGTTTCATGGCGGATGAGTTTTCGCGCGCAAAGCGCCCGAGCGTGGGGTCCTCGACGAGCGGCGCGAGACCCCTCGCCCGTCTGACCTCGTTCGCCGCCTCCAGAAACTCGCGCGCCAGCGAGTCAGGATCGTAGTCGGGGCTGCGGCGTGCGAAGTTCTGCGTCACGAGGAGATCGTCGCCGCGCCGGACTATTCCGATGCCGGCGCTCTCGGCGAGCGGATCCATTATGTTCCTGCGATGGCCCGGGCTGTTCATGAGTCCCTCGTGGGCCTCGCGCAGCGAGCGGTTGGCGGCGATGTTCTCGGTAAAAGCGCGGGCCGACTCCGTAAGACCTGCCCGGGCGATCCTCGCGGCGAGGTCGCCACGCGTGGGCGACACGTGGGCAAAGAAGTGGTTCAGGAGCATATCGCGACTGTGTTCACGTGCCACGGCGGCGAGGCGTTCGTCGAACCGGAGGGGGTTCAGTCCTGCGCGGGCACGCTCCCTGTTGATCATCTCGAGCATGGCCAGTTCCGCCACGTGCAGGTCGCCGGGCGTCGAGTCGGATTGCGACTCGACAGGAGGCTCCGGATAAGGCACGCCGGCATAACAACGCATGAGGTTCAGCACGACGGGGCCGAGGCGGCCATCGGCAACGATCTCGAGGATATATTCCCCCTTGCCCCTGTCGAATGCGACGAGCGTACTGAACTCCCCGTTTGGCGATAGCGACAGGCCCAACTCTGTCACCTGCCCGTCGGGCAGCGCCACGAGCAACCTGGGGTCGGAGAAGCCCTTCTCGATGCGCCCGGCAAGGCGATATTTCTTGCCGTACAGAGGCATGGTCGGGAATGGTTCGAGCACGCTGTGGACGTCCGCCGCGATCAGCGTGGCATACATCTGGCGCAGGAGGCCCCTGGTGGCTATCCCGACGCCCAGATGCGTTCCATCGCCGAGGTGAAAGGGTTCCTGGTCCCGCGAGAACTGCCGCACGATGGCCTCCGCCGAAGCGGCGCTTGCGATGGCCAGCCGGAGGTTCCCGGCGGGGCAGCCGGCGCGGTGGCGACGATACTCGATCGTGCCCAACCTGGGAGAGGTGTAGTCGAGGTAATCGTACTTCGCCATGTCCTCGCTATGCTCGCGCGCGACCGCCGAGAGTATGGGCTCCCATGCGAAGGGGGCGAGGCCACGGGCGCGGCGTTCCTCGTTGATTCTGCGGAGCACCTCCTCTTCTGCATCGCTCGGTCTGTCCAGGGCAACCTCGCGCGAGGGGTATCTGCCGGCAGGCGGAAGCGCACCCGCGCTCGGCACCCACATCGCCGATGTCAGAAGGAGGACTGCCACACGAAAGATAAAGTCGCAACGGGACAACGGCGGTCTCCTCGAAACTACTTACATCGAGGTTACTTCAGCCTCCACAGAGGTGCAAGGCTGGCGAACTGCACGCCGTCGAATTGACTACACATCGTCGAGAGGATTCTGGTAACATTGCGCGGCCGATGGAGATGAGCGAGACGGGAAAGGAATCGCCTCGATGAGCGCTGCTAGCGAGACGCGCCGCGAAAGGGACTATCTCGGCGAGGTGGAGGTGCCCGCTGGCGCATATTATGGAGTCCAGACGGTTCGTGCCGTGGGCAACTTTCCAATCAGTGGGCTCAGGGTCCACCCGTATCTGGTGAAGGCGGTCGGTTGCGTCAAGAAGGCAGCGGCGCTGACAAATGCCAGGCGCGGGCGCCTGAGGGATGAGATCGCCCGGGCGATCGTGACCGCGTCGGAGGACGTCATATCGCTTGCTCTTCTGGACCAGTTCGTGGTTGATGCCTTCCAGAGCGGGGCGGGGGTCTCGTTTCACATGAACGCGAACGAGGTCATCGCCAACCGCGCGATCGAGATCCTCGGTGGGAGACGGGGCGATTACTCCATCGTCCACCCCAACGATCACGTGAACCTCGGGCAGTCCACCAACGACGTCATGCCGACCTCGATGCGGATAGGCGCGCTCATGCTTCTCCGTGACTCGGAGCCGAAGTTTCGTTCGGCCATCGAGGCCCTCCGGACGAAGGCGCGGGAGTTCGCCAGCATTCCCAAGGCCGGCCGCACACACATGATGGACGCCGTTCCGCTGATGCTCGGGCAGGAATTCGGCGGGTACGCCTCGGCGCTGGAGCGCACCGTGAAGGCGCTATACGACGCCTCCGTGCACCTGCGTGAACTCGGTATCGGCGCAACCGCCGTGGGCACCGGCGTGAACACCTTCTCCGGCTACCGGGAGGAGGTGGTGAAGCGGCTGGAGGAGATAACCGGACTGGAACTGAAGCCAGCGGGAGACCTGTTCGAGGCGACCCAGAGCATGGCTCCCTTTGCGATCCTGTCGGGAGCCCTGAAGGCGGTGGCGCTCGAGACGATCCGCATAGCGAACGACCTGCGACTCCTCGCGTCGGGCCCCGCGACCGGCCTGGGCGAGATAAGATTGCCGTCGCTCCAGCCCGGCTCCAGCATCATGCCCGGCAAGGTCAACCCGGTCATACCCGAGATGATGGCGATGGTCGGGTTCCAGGTCGTTGGCAACGACGCTGTGGTCGCCTTGGCCGTCCAGGCGGGCCAACTGGAGCTCAACGTCATGATGCCCGTGATCGCTCACAACGTCTTCCAGGCGATAAGCATCCTGAGCAACGCGCTCGGGGTTTTCGCGGAGAGATGTGCAAAAGGCATCGTCGCCGACGCGGACCGCTGCCGACAGTATGCGGAGCGCACGCCAGCGCTCGCGACGATCCTCGACACCGTCCTGGGCTACCAGAAGGCGAGCGAGATCGTACGGAAGGCCTATGCCTCAGGTCGGCCGCTGAAGGAGGTCGCCATCGAACTGGGCTACCTCACTCCCGAACAGGCCGAGCGCTACTTGCGCCCGGAGGCTCTCATGCGACCGGAGGACTGAGACCAATGCCTCTGGAAAGAAGCGACACCTTGTCGAACGCAGTGACGCAGTGGTTGCCACGGCCAGCGGGGCTGTCCCGGATGACCCTCCGCGAGAGGTGGAACCGCGTTATGCACTTCCAGCCGGTGGACCGGTTGCCGTTCATGGAGTTCGGCTACTGGAGAGAGACGCTTCCGGCATGGCACGAGCAGGGGCTGCCGCGCACCGTCCAGACCGAGGCCGATGCCTATGCCTACTTCGGCATAGAGAACTGGCAGATCGCGCCGGTGAACACACTGCTCTTTCCCCCGTTCGAGGAAGAGATAATCGAGAGGGGTGACACTTACACGATATGGCGCGACGCAGACGGCGCGGTGCGTAAGGAACTCAGCGATGGCATCCGCACGATACCGCACTACCTGCGCTTCGCCGTCGAGACGCGGGAAGATTGGCAGGCGCTGAAGCGGCGGCTCGACCCCACAGCGCCCGGACGATATCCCGAGAACTGGCCCGATCTGGTCAGAGCATACGCCCACAGGGATTACCCGCTCGGCCTCAACATCGGGAGTATGCTGGGCAAGCCGCGAAACTGGCTGGGCTTCGAAAACCTCGCCCTGATGGTCCACGACGACCCTGCCCTCGTCGAGGACATGATCGAGACCTGCTGCCAGTGCGTCCTGGGAACTATCGGGAAGGCGCTGAGCGAGACCACGTTCGATTTTGCGGCGAACTGGGAGGACATCTGCTTCAAGAACGGCCCGATCATCAGCCCCGCCATGTTCCGCCGACTCGTCGTTCCGAGATACCGCAGGATCACCGACGTCCTCCATCGCCACGGCATTGACGTGGTCTGGTCGGACTGCGACGGGAACATCATGCCCATCCTGGAACTGTTCCTCGAGGGCGGGATCAACTGCATGTTCCCGATAGAAGTCGCCGCAGGCACTGATCCCGTGGCGATACGCGAGAAATACGGCAGGCGCGTTCTCCTGCACGGGGGCGTTGACAAGATGGCGCTGATCCGGGGCGGGAGGGCCATAGAAAGAGAACTCCTGCGACTGAAACCTGTCGTCGAGGACGGCGGCTTCATCCCCCACGTTGACCACCGCTGCCCCGCCGACGTGACGCTCGAGAACTACAAACTGTACGTGAGGCTGAAGCGGGAGATATTCGAGGCGGGCGACCTCCTGCCCCACTACGAATGAACCGGCGCCGGTGCGCGACCCGGGTCAAACACCAACCGCCCTGCGGACCTCCCTCATGGTGATGGCAGCGCTCTCGCGTGCGCGCTCGGCGCCGCGGGCGAGGACTTTCCTGACGATCTCCGGGTTCGCGCTGAGTTCCGCCCTCCGCTCCCGGGCCTCGCGAAAGTGTTCGAGCACCAGTTCCACGAGGCGGCGTTTGACCTCGCCGTAACCTATGCCGCCTTCCAGGTAGCGCCGCCTCACGTCCTCCCGCTCAGATTCCGAGGCGAACAGCCTGAACAGTGCGAAGACGTTGCACGTCTCCGGGTTCTTCGGTGCTTCCACCGGCGTCGAGTCGGTCTTGATGCTCATTATCTTTTTCTCGATCTCCCTCGGCGGCTCGAACATCCCGATTGTGTTCCCGTAACTCTTGGACATCTTCCTTCCGTCAACGCCCGGGACCACAGCGACGTCGGCCAGTATGTAAGGCTCCGGTAGCGTGAGTACGTCCCCGTAGATGCTGTTGAACTTCTGGGCGATGTCACGGCTCACCTCCACGTGCTGTTTCTGGTCCTGTCCGACGGGGACGAGTTCGCTGCGGTGTATGAGTATGTCGGCAGCCATGAGTACCGGATACGCGAACAACCCGTGATCGGGAGAGATGCCCTGCGCCACCTTGTCCTTGTACGCGTGGCAACGCTGTAGAAGTCCCATGGGCGTGATGGTGCTCAGGATCCAGGCGAGTTCGGTGACCTCGGGAAGGTCGCTCTGGAGGAATATCGTTGCGCGCTCGGGGTCGAGGCCGAGCGCGAGGAAGTCCGCGGCCGCGTCGAAACTGTTGCGCCGCAGCGCCGGCCCGTCGTGGAGCGTGGTCATCGCATGGTAGTTGGCGATGAAGAAGAAACATTCGTGCTCGTGCTGCATCCGAAGATACTGGCGTATCGCTCCGAAGTAATTGCCCAGGTGCAACTGTCCGGATGGCTGAATGCCAGAGAGGACGCGCATCGGTAACGTTTCCTCCGAAAAGAACCGCTTCCGGCGGTCAAGGCATGTGGGCCTGTCGGGAGAGATTGCCGGACCGCACGGGTCGGACACCGCGACCACCTGCGTCATCCGGGCATGATAAGGCCCCTGGTATATCGTGTCAACGAGTCCGGTGACACGGCACGACGTGGTGTACCGGGCTCAACCGGTGGGCTGAGACACGGGCACCAGCCTCACCGAGCCGTGGGCATCGCGAACGAGGTGGGCGAGAGGAACATCTGGATCGTGATACGACGCCACCACCCAGTCCTCGCCGATCGCCTTATCTATCCAGTCAAGTTTCACCCTCACGACCTCGTCAGGCCAAACATCGTAGGCGGTCGTCCATGCTGGTCGGAGATGCCACCACGTCGCTGCTATGTCGCCCCAGAAAAGGACCCTCGCGCGCGAGCGTTCTATGAGGACCAACTGATGTCCTTCGGAATGACCACCCGTGCGAACCACCCGAACGCCGTCGAGAAGCACCTCGTCGCCGTCGACCTCGTGCCACAGGCCCGCATCGCTGATAGTCTTCCACTGTTCGGCGAGGTAACTGCCGCGCATCCTGATCGGCGGCGCCGCGGCCGCCGCGAGTTCTTTTCTCTGCACAACGTGCCGCGCATTGGGAAACGTCGGGACTATCTCATCGCCTTTCCGCCTGACGAGCCAGCCGGCGTGATCGAAGTGCAGGTGCGTCAAGATCGCCCATCGCACGTCTGCCGGATCCACGTTCAGCGCAGCAAGCCCCTCGGGCAACCGCGGTCCCATGACCGGAAATTGATAGGCCCTCGTCGCAGGCAGCACTTCCCCCAGCCCTGCCTCGACGAGCGCGTAGCCGCCATCGGCCCGGACAAGGAGACAGTTCAGGCCGAGCCTGATGCGGTTCTTGCGGTCGGGCGTGGAGAGCCTGGCCCACGCCTCTCTCGGGACGATGCCGAATATCGTCCCGCCATCGAGGAGAAAGGTTCCATCCGAAACCACGATGACATCTTCCATGTCGCGTCCCCGTTTCACACGAGCGTTACATGTTTATCAGGGCCAGGGCGCAGAGCGCGGCCAGCACTCCCGCGAGCACACGGCCCCTGTACCTCTCCTTCCACAGTATCATCGCGAGGAACAGGCTCGCCAGTACTACCCCGAGCGCCATGGTGGGGAATACCTTGACGCCGAGGTCGGAGCCGATAGCCCGAACGCGGAAGTAGTTCATCGCGGCGTTGTCGAGGCCGAGCACCAGCCCGAACAACAAGTCCCTCCATCCGGGGCAGCCCTCCGTCAACACGGCCACCAGGGTCGTGCTCGCCGCCGCACCACCGAACAGAAAGAGCAGATAGGAAGGTACCGCCGCCGTTCGCTCGGTCTCCGTGTAGGTCTTGAAGAGTGTATTCGTCGCCCCCGCCGTTATGAGGAGCGCGAACGGGAGCAACCACCACAACCCTCGACCCCTCAAAGAGTCCCGCTCCACGGGCCTGCCCATCAGGACCACGCCCGCCAGCGCAAGGCAGAGCCCAAGCGCCCTCCTCGGCGGGACCGGCTCCATCCAGACGAGTATGGACGCCGCTATCGGGGCGACTATGGAAAGTTGTCGCGTCAGGTGCGCAACCCCGACCCCGAACTTGCGGATGACGGCGTTGAACGCGAGGTACGTCAGGCCCAGCGTGAGGCCCGCTGCAAGACCCAGCCAGGCGGAAGAGGCCGGCACGCGTGCACCTGAGGCACCGGCCCAGGCTCCCGCGCAGGCGAGCGCCGAGATGTACGCGAGCGCGCCGAGCCACCGCATCCGACATCCGCACACCTGCGCGAACCGGATGCCATGAGCGCTCGCCAACGAGGTCAGGACGAACAGGATCACATATGTCATTGGACACGCCCCATACCGCTTTTCACGACCACGCGGGCCCGATCTGCACAAGGATGATCGCGGCAATGGCCAGGGCCATCCCGAAAAGCGCCCGGGGACCGAACCGCTCCCGCCAGAACAGCGCCGCCAGAAACACCGTGAGGATGATCGTGCCGACAGCCTCCGACGGAAAGAATCGGACGCCGCTCATCGTGGCGATCCCCTGGAGCCTCCCTGCGTTCGCAAAGACGTTCGTAAGGCCGAGAACCGCGCCATGAAGCACATCGTGAACGCTGGGCGGCCCGCGCCGTATCGAGGGAACGATCAGCCCCACGGCAGCCGTACCGAAGAGGGCGGTCAGGAATGAGGGCATCCCGTTCCCCGGCACCATCGCGACGT
>Ga0315298_1000666_pt1 | contig 66296 bp, 49 predicted proteins | sample WHS_1_MG_FD_203077 | JGI IMG/M metagenome (GOLD analysis project Ga0315298, IMG submission 203077) | Extremophilic microbial mat communities from Washburn Hot Springs, YNP, Wyoming, USA - WHS_1_MG | ecosystem: Environmental > Aquatic > Thermal springs > Hot (42-90C) | place: USA: Wyoming...
AGACCTTGTAAAAAAGCAACAAATAACGGAAAAATGTTCACTACATTTTTGAGATTTTGAAGTGAGAACCACGATTTCATGCGGGTTTCAGAGGCATCGTTCTCATTTTACTGTCAAACTCGGGATTGCAGCTGGCCTTCAAAAATAAGGATATTAGTTTATCTCGACCTTGCCGCAGAGCTTCAGAAATTTATTAAATCTCAAAACGTTGGGTATAGTTTTCCCTCAATTAAACTGAATAATATTTATCTCGGGTGACGGTAATTATAATGGCAATTATTCCTACGCGAAGTGACCAGGGATTGCGCTGATCGTATAACATAATTTCTGTAAAATTAAATAAACCCCGGCAATTTAGTACTCGTGCAGGCAGTATAGATTTACGGGTACCACAGACTCGGAATGGAGAATTTTACCCTGGTATATTAGAGCAGTATCAGCGGAGTGTGCGGGCGGTGATAATGGCGTTATACGAGGCATATGTAAATGGAGAATCAACACAGAAGATGAAGAAGATAACAGAAGTATTATTGGGGAAGGGATATTTATTGTCTAGCATAAGTCGCTATTCAGAGGAGCTAGCTCCTCTGCATTCGATGGAATCAAAAGCAACAGAAAAATTGGCCGTGGTAAATTAATTTTACAGAAAAATGGTTGAACAAAGGCAAAAGGTAAATATTATATTATCAATTCGCATAATTACGAGTTATGCGCCATTTGGTGCTTTGACCTATGAACTATTGGATCTTCACTGTAACTCAGCACAGACTCGACGGAGAGCTTTTCGCCGCCAATGAGATACTCAACCAGAGGGTATCAGACCAATTTTGGGGGCTTGGCGAAAAGGCTCTCAATCGCCACTCGCTACAAAAAGAAGATAGAGTTGTCTTTTACGTCGACCTTCCAGGAAAAGTGTTTGCAGCTTCGGCTACCTTGGCTTCAGATTCATTCGAACTTACTAACGATCAAAGGGACAATTACGGACACGGCAAGAAATTCTACATTTCCGACTACGGTGTGCTGCTTGCGGACATTCAAGTATGGAACACTCCGCGATCTGTTGAGGGCCTTGTCCCCCATCTCAAGTTCATCGAGAACAAACAGAGTTGGTTTGCCTACTTTCAAGATGGGGTACGCCAGATTTCGGAGGCGGATTTCCGAACCATCACAGAAGGAAGAGAAGTTACGCTTACAGAAGAATTTGTTCTAGCCAGGGATGTTGTCAGCGAGACCCGGTTTGCTTTAGAGGCTCATCTTGAGGAGTTCATCGACCAGAATCGGAAACACATCAATTTCGGTTCCGAGCTCGTTCGATATCAGTTCGAAGATCAAAATGGACGTAAGTTCCCAGCCGGACCCTGGAGTATTGACTTTCTTTGCACCGACAAAGCAAGCGGCGATTTTGCTATCATCGAACTCAAACGTGGTAAGAGAAGCGATTCGACTGTAGGACAAATCCTTCGATACATAGTATGGGTCGAAGATAATCTCGCCAAGCCCAATCAGAAAGTTAGAAGTATCATTGTTGCCAAAGAAATCGAAGATACGCTCGACTATGCTGTCAAAGGATTACCAAATGAATCTTTTTTAACGTAAAAGGTTTTTGAAAGATGCAAATTCAAGAAGGTAATATCCTAAAAGGTCCATTCTGGCCAGAAAAGGTCAGGGTGATTTATGCTAAAAACAGCGACAATAATCAGCTAATAACTGGAGCTGTGGGGCTTGAAACTCATCGTTTCTATAATCGAGTTCTTTCAGAGAAGGACATAAAAGACATTGAAATCCAGGAGGAAAAGCCATTTAACTTCTCGGCTGATGGAGAATCTTTATTCCTCTATCTGGAATCTCACCGAATAAGGAATGCTTTTCAGTTTGACCCGCTCTATGCGGTGAGTGTCTCTCAGATTGACCCTTTGCCCCACCAGATTGAGGCTGTGTATAATTACATAATGCAGAAGCCACGTATCAGATTTCTGCTGGCGGATGACCCCGGTGCTGGAAAAACTATAATGGCGGGCTTACTTCTTAAAGAACTTAAATATCGTGGACTTGTTCAGAGGACACTCATCGTTGTTCCGGGGCATCTCAAAGACCAGTGGCTCAGGGAGATGAAGGAGAAGTTCCAGGAGAACTTTTCAATTGTAGACAGAAATGTGATGAATGCAGAATGGGGGAAAAATGTTTTCACCGACAGGAATCAGGTCATAATCTCCATGGATTTTGCCAAACAGGATGATGTGATGTTTGCTCTTAAAGACTCCAAATGGGACCTGTGTATAGTAGACGAGGCTCACAAGATGGCTGCCTATAAATATGGTGAAAAAATCAGCAAAACGCAGCGATATACTTTTGGCGAAAACCTTTCAACTCTCACAACTTATCTGCTTTTCCTTACGGCAACTCCTCATCGAGGAGACCCTCAAAACTTTCGTCTTCTACTTGACCTATTAGAGCCGGGTCTTTTTGCAACTGATTCTATCCTTTCTGAATCCTTTCAAAAACAAGATAACCCTCTATTTTTAAGAAGGCTTAAGGAAGATCTAAAAGATTTTGATGGGACTCCGATTTTCCCACCTCGCAAGGTGGAGACTATCAAGTACAATCTCTCAGATGATGAAAAGAAATTCTACAACGCCGTCACGGAATATGTTGAAAAGCACTTCAACAAAGCTCTCGAAAAAGAGAAGCGTAACGTGGCTTTTGCTCTCACAATCCTTCAACGCCGACTTGCATCAAGTGCACGTGCCATAAGAAAATCCTTAGAGCGAAGGTATGAGCGTCTGAAGGAATTATATAAGCTGGGGCAAAAGTTTTTGGAAAATCAAAAGGTTGAGTACGACGAGGATGATATCGAAGATTTAGAAGAAAAAGAGCAGTGGAAACAAGAGGAAGAGTTGTTAGAAAAACTCACTTCTGCCGAGACCCTTGAGGAGCTCAAAGATGAGATAGAAAAACTTGAAGGTCTTGTGGCTCTTGCCAGAGAGGTTGAAAAGAAGGAGATTGAGACTAAACTCAATGAACTGAGAAAAGTGATGGAGGCGGAAAAACTCCAGGAGACAAAGACGAAGTTATTGATCTTTACAGAGTCAAAAGATACTCTGGACTATTTGGTTGAAAAACTCAGTAAGTGGGGATATTCAGTAGCCTATATCCACGGTGGTATGGATCTGGATGCAAGGATTAGAGCAGAGGCTAATTTCAGGAATCAGGCACAGATTATGGTATCAACAGAGGCTGGTGGAGAGGGCATAAACCTCCAGTTCTGCTGGTTGATGGTCAACTATGATATCCCCTGGAATCCAAATCGCTTAGAGCAGAGGATGGGAAGGGTTCATCGTTATGGTCAGCAGCATGAGGTTCACATCTATAATTTGGTGGCGGTAGATACGAGAGAGGGACAAATTCTGAACAGGCTGTTCGATAAACTATCTCAGATCCGAGACCATCTCGGGTCGGATAGGGTATTTGATGTCATTGGGGAGATACTGGTTGGGAAAAGCCTTAAAGACCTTATTGTGGATGCCATTGCCAACCGCAGAACAATGGAGGATATCCTTAAAGATTTTGAAAGAATTCCAGACGATGAGGCTATCAGGAAAGTCAAAGATGCGAGCCTCGAAGCCCTTGCCACAAGACATATTGATTTAACCCGAATCTTGGGCGAGCAACGAAAGGCGATGGAAAACAGACTTGTTCCAGAGTATGTTGAGGAATTTTTCAAAAGAGCCGCTAAAGTGCTGGGCATCAAGATGGAAAAAAGAGAGGATGGTCTCTGGCGTATTGCCTCCGTACCTTCCGAGATTCGCAATCAACCCTATGAATTCAAGATAAAATTCGGAGAAGTTCAAAGAGAATATGCGAAAATATCCTTTGATAAAGAGAGAGCCTTCAAAACTCAGGCTGAGTTTGTTGCAATGGGGCATCCGCTCTTAGAGGCGGTTGTAAATACTATTTTAACCCGTTATGCTCAAAGTGTTGTGGACGGTGCCACATTCACTGACCCTGAAAGGAAAAGAGACGGAGTCATCTGGTTTTTGGAAGCAGAGATAAGAGATGGAAAAAACGATGTTGCTGGTAAAAAACTATTTGCGGTTTATCAGGACCTGTCTGCCGTAGTACAGGCAGGCAAAAACAATACTCTTTCTTTCATCAACCCTGCTGTCCTGTGGGACCTAAAACCAGAGGCAAAGCATTCAGAGTGTTCAGAAATTACACTGGATAAGGACGGTGTTGTCTCTCTTGTTATAAGCGAGGGGCTTGAAAATTATAAAAGAGAACTTTTAGAGAAACGCCAGAGGGATGCCGAAATAAAAAAGAAGTACGGAATCCGCTCTCTTGAATCTATGATTCTTGACTCGGACGGCAAACTCGCAGATTATGAAACGAGAAAGATGAAAGATGAGAATATCCCTGAGGCAGCTATTCAAAATGAGATGCGTAAAAAAGAGGAGCTGGAGCACAAAAAGCAGCGATTAGAAGAAGAGATTGAGGCTGAAACACATCTCTGTCCAACAGAGCCAAGAATTATTGGGGTAGTTAGAGTTGTTCCAGGAAAAGCACACACCGAAATGGTTAGCGACAAGGAGATTGAGCAAATTGGGATGAAGGTTGCAATGGAATATGAAAGAAGCAATGGAAGAACCCCAGAGGATGTTTCTTTTCAGGATTTAGGCTATGATGTTCGTTCCTGTGACGAGAGAGGAAACTATCGCTATATAGAAGTGAAGGCGAGGGCAAATGAAGGGGTTGTTGCTATGACACCAAACGAATGGCTTATGGCACAGAGGCTCAAGGAGGAATACTGGCTTTATGTCGTTACCAATGCGGCAAGCAATCCTGAACTCTATCGGATTCAGAACCCTGCTGCAAAGCTTGAACCAGATAAAGTGGTAGATATTGTAAGATATGTTGTCAGGAACTGGAAAGACAAGGCGGAGGTGGCAAAATGATTCAAGATGAAATAATAGAATTGATTGGAAAAAGCGAATCTGAGAACACAGTATTTAAAGAGAATTTTGACAAAGAAGCAATAGAGACCGCTGCAGCGTTTGCCAATACAAAAGGCGGGATTATTCTTATTGGCTTTTCTGATAATGGCAAAGTAAATGTGGTTCAGATCGGGAGAGAAACGCTTAAGTACTGGGCAAATCAGATTTCCCAGAGCACAGAGCCTCGCATTATGCCTGAAATTAGATTGAATGAGAGGCAGATCAAGGCGGTAATGTATGTAAAAGAGAAGGGGAGGATAACAAATAAGGAGTATCGAGAAATGTTTGCAACAACAGATAGAACTGCGCTTAGGGATTTAATTGCTATTTGTGAAAAAGGCATCTTTCAAAAGGTTGGTAAGACTGGAAGGAGGACGGAATATATTCTATACCGACATAAACCAGACAAACTCGAAATAAATCCGACAGAAACCAGTCAAACGCCTCATGAACGTCTCACAAACGCCTCAAAGAAGACAAAAAGGTTATCATCATGACCACTAAATCATTTATCGAATCCGACTTCCCTGTAAAGGAAGTAAGCGAAGAATCTGCCCGTGAGAAAAACATCCGACACGGGCACATATCGACTCTTCACATCTGGTGGGCAAGAAGACCTCTGGCATCTTCAAGGGCAAGCATTTATGCCGCTCTTACACCAGAGCCAAAAGACGAAGAAGAGAGGCTAAAGCGATCACAGTTTATTCATAGCCTCTCAAAGTGGGAGAATTCACTAAACAAGACCCTCATTGAAAGGGCAAGAGAAGAGATTTTGAAGGCGAACAACGGAGAGCCACCAAAGGTTCTTGACCCATTTGCTGGTGGTGGTGCAATCCCTCTTGAGGCTCTAAGATTGGGATGCGAGACATACGCAAATGACTTGAACCCTGTGGCTGTGCTTATTGAAAAGTGTACGCTTGAGTATCCGCAGAAGTATGGAAAAAAGAAGTTAGTTGATAGCAACGAACTTTTAGTAAAAAAAGAGATCAATCCATTGCTTGAGGATGTAAAAAAGTGGGGTAACTGGGTTTTAGAGGAGGCAAAAAAGGAGATTGGCAGATTCTATCCAGAGGAGAGAGATGGATCAATACCTGTTGGTTATATCTGGGCAAGGACTGTCAAATGCAATAATCCTGCCTGTGGTGCTGAAATTCCTCTGGTAAGGCAGACCTGGCTTGCAAAGAAGGATAAAAAGAATATTGCCTACAAGATAATTCCAAAGGGCAATAAGATTGAATTTGAAATTGTAGGGGTGAATGGTGATTCGACCATAGATTTTGACCCTGAGACTGGCACAGTTTCAAGGGCAAAGGTAATCTGTCCGTGTTGCGGTTCTGGCTTGAGTGATAAAGAGGTAAGAAAACAGTTTAATGCAGGGGCGGATGGTCATCCGCCCAAAGCAGGACAGAGGATGATTGCGGTTGTGCTGCATCATCCGAAAAGGGATGGGAAGACCTATCGCATTGCTACTGAAAAGGATTTGGAGATTTTCAGAGAAGCGGAGAAGTATTGCGAGAAGAAAAGGCAGGAATTGTTTGATAAATGGGGAATTGACCCTGTGCCGGATGAACTGATCACAACGCCTTGTCATGATGTTGATAGACCTCCTATGTACGGTATGAAGAAATGGGGCGACCTATTCAACTCCCGCCAGAAGTTAGCGCTGATTACATTTGTAGAGAAGGTTCGGCTTGCATATAATAAGATGATTGAAGAAGGATATGATAAAGAGTATGCGAAGGCAGTGGTGAGTTATCTGGCGCTTGGAATGAATCGGTTGGCAACATATTCAGTTGTATTAACGAGATGGAGACCTGACGTTCTCTCTTTTGAAAGAGCTTTTGATAGACAAGCTTTGCCTATGATTTGGGATTATGGAGAAGTTAGCCCGTTTAGTGATGCAAGAGGTCAATGGGATTTGGAGCCAATGTTACAAGCAATATCACATCTCTCAACAATTTATATTCCCTCCACTGTTTCCCAATCCTCCGCCACCTCCCTACCCTATCCCAACAACTACTTTGATGCAGTCATCACAGACCCGCCGTATTATGACAATGTGGGATATGCAAATCTTTCTGATTTCTTTTATGTATGGCTTAAGCGTATAATCGGGGATTTGTATCCAGAACTCTTTGCAACTCCGCTTACGCCGAAGGCTGATGAATGTGTCCAAGATGCCTATAGACAAGGCAGCAAAGAGAAGGCAAAGCAGTTCTTTGAAGATATGATTACAAAAGCTTTCAAAGAAATCCACAGAGTTTTAAAGCCTGAAGGAATTGCATGCATCGTTTTTGCCCACAAATCTACAGAGGCATGGGAGACTATCATCAATGCTCTCTTGAATTCTGGCTTATATCTTACAGCAAGTTGGCCAGTCCATACAGAGATGAAGGCACGACTAACAGCAAAAGAAAACGCGTCTTTAGCCTCCTCCATCTACATGGTCTGCCGCAAGCGAACCGAGGCAAAAACAGCTTACTTCAACGAAATCAAGCCGCAAATTGAGGCAAGAATCAAAGAAAAGCTCGAACAGTTCTGGAATGAAGGCATAGGCGGAAGCGATTTCTTCATCTCTGCCATAGGTCCTGCGATGGAGGTCTTTGGAAAGTATGAAAGCGTAGAAAAACTCACAGGCGAGAAGGTCTCTGCAAAGGAACTGCTTGAGTTTATCCGTAAAACCGTGAGCGAATATGCGCTTACTAAGATTCTCAAAAGCCCTCAGTTGGGCGGAATAGATGAAGAGACGAGGTTCTATCTGCTATGGCGCTGGACTTATAACTCGGCAAAAGTGCACTTTGACGATGCAAGAAAACTGGCGCAGGCAGTTGGAATAGAAATCACCGAGGAATGGGGCAACGGGTTCATCAAAAAAGATAAAGAGTTCATCTCTGTAGCAGATGCCAGAGAAAGAGGGCGATCATTCCTTGAAAAAGGAAAATTTGAAAGTATGATAGACGTTATTCACGCTTCTCTCTTGTACTGGGAGCAGAACAACAGAAAGGCAATATCCGAAATTCTCGAAGAGACAGGAAATGCAAACAGCAATGCCTTCTGGCAGGTAGTGCAGGCAATCTCAGAGGTCCTTCCGGAGGGAGATAAGGAAAAACAGATGCTCCAGGGCTTCCTTTACGGAAGGGAGAGTTATGAGAAGGTCGAGTCGAAAATAGATAAATATCAAAAGAATTTGTTTGATGAGATATGAAAAAAGCATTACCCAACTGGTGGGAGGTAACAACACCGCATAAAGATATAAGACAAGGACAGATGAGTGAGGCAATTTTTGCCGCTGATCTGGGAGATGTTTTCGATGGTAAAGCACCCTTAGAATATAGGGATGCAAGCACCTTTTTCCAGAAGACATATCTGACGCAGGGTCTAAAGAACCTCATTGAAAATGTGCTCTCCCGCTTGAGTGGTGGGAAGGGCGCCCCCGTCATTCAACTTCAAACGGCTTTCGGTGGAGGTAAAACCCACTCTCTCCTTGCATTATATCACGTTGTAGAAAACAGAGAGCAGGTTAAACATCTTGAGGTTGTCTCAAAACTTCCGAATCCAAAAAATGCAAAAGTCGTGGTTTTCGTTGGAACGCAGGCAGACCCGATAAATGGAAAGACGCCCTGGGGAGAAATTGCCTATCAACTTGGATTTTACGAAAAGGTGAAAATGCATGATGAGAAACGACGCAGTCCCGGGAAAGAAGTATTAAATGAAATACTGGGAAATGAGCCTGTACTCATCCTGATGGACGAACTTGTGGAGTACGCAGTCAAGGCAAAGGACTTTGCAGAGCAGATTTCCGCCTTTTCTCAGGAGATAACCGAGGCGGCTAAGACAAAGGACAATTGCTGCCTTGTCTGTACGCTTCCTTCAAGCGCACCTTATGGTGAGGCAGGCGAACGGGCACTCAACGAATTGCAAAGGATATACGGCAGGGTCGAGGCGGTTTATACGCCCGTTGAAGGTGTTGAGATTTACGAGATAATTCGCAAGAGATTGTTTGACGATTTAGGAGAAGAGAAAATAAGAAAAGAGGTTGCTCAGAGTTATTTTGACCTGTACCAGAAACTCGGTACAGACGTGCCCTCAGAGGTAAAGGAGATTGAGTATCGGGATAGAATAGAACATGCTTATCCGTTCCATCCCGAACTTATTGATGTGCTTTACGAGCACTGGGGTTCTTACTCAACTTTTCAGAGGACAAGAGGAGTTCTAAGACTTTTAGCAGAGGTTGTAGCTGACCTTTACAAGCGAAAAATATCGACCCCCCTCATTCAATCCTCACTTGTAAATCTTGAGAATCAGACGATAAGAAGGGAATTTGTAAAACATACAGGCAATGAATACGATAGTGTCATTGCTGCGGACATCGCTGGCAAAAATGCCAGGGCGCCCAAGATAGATAAAGAGATGGGTAGCGAGTACGAAAAGTATGGAATCGCTTCCGGCATTGCAACAAGCGTCTTTCTATATTCCTTCAGTGGAGCAGCAAAAAAAGATACAACTCTACCAAAAATTCGGATTGCTCTTTTACGAGAGGGCATTCCTCACACAATCGTAGGTGATGCGATTGGAAAGCTGGAAGAGGAACTATGGTATTTTCATTCAGAGAGAAAAAAGTATGCTTTCCGCAGTCAGCCAAACCTGAATCGTGTAATAGTAAACAGAGAGGAGACCATTCCAGATGTAAGAATTAAGGAAGAACTTAGAGAAAATATTAAAAAAAATGCAGGCAAGGCGTTAGAAATTTATCTCTGGCCGAAAAGCGCATTAGACATCCCTGATAATAAGAACCTTAAACTTGCCATTCTTTCTCCTGAGTTTCTGTACGATTCAGAAAAAGGAAAGAAATTTGCATCTGACCTTTTTGAGAAAGCTGGAACAGGTTTCAGGGTGTACAAAAACACGTTGTTCATTCTTGCAATGGATCAAGATCCCTATCTTAAACTCTTCAAGTCCTTGAAGCGTTTTCTGGCAATCGCAGAGATTCGAAACGAAAAAGAGGTTTTTGAGGGACTTCCTAAAGAAAGTCAAAATGAACTTGAAAAGAAGTTTGAAGATGCAAAGAAGGAAATACCGTTTGGAATTCTCACTGCTTATAGACATTTGGCGCTGTTAGAAGAAAAAGGCCTGGGCTGGAAGGATTTAGGCATTCCCACGATTGGAACGAGCGATTCTATTTCAGACAGAGTTAAGAAATATCTTAAAGACCAGGAAAAGATCCTCTCCCGCCTTTCGCCCAAATACATCATCGATAAAACGTTTGCGAAAGACGAGAATGAAAAGGCACTGCGCGACATCTACGAACTATCCCTTAAAACGCCAGGAATGCCCATCCCGGAGAGCGAGAATGTCCTATCCGATGCGATAAAAGAAGGCGTGAAAAACGGGCTTATTGGACTCAGAGAAGGTCCAGAAGTTTGGCACAAGCAGGAGACTACTCCAACTTTAGATTCAATTGTTCTGCGCGGGGAGATAGCAAAGAAGATGAAAGAGGAAGAAGCGAAGCAGGAAGTAGTAGAAAAAAAGAAGAATGAAGAGATCGTCTCAAAGAATGGAACGCAGACTAAAACAGAGGATAGAGCAGTTAAAAAGGTTACTATAAGAGCCAGAATACCATGTGACAAATTTTTTGAAATAATACGCGGTGTAATTCAACCATTAAATGATAAAGGGGGTCTTTCAGATATTACAATCGAGATAAAAGCAGAGTCTAAGGATGGTTTTGATAGAACCACGTTGGAGAGCAAGGTAAAAGAAACCCTAAAGCAGATAAATGCGAAGATAGAGGAATGGAAAGAAGAATAAACCAAGTCATACAGCGTTTAACACAGCACATTTCTGCCGCATTGCTCTGGCAGGCGGGTAAAAGGTTCGTCCGCCAGAGGCAGACTCACCCAAATTTTTACCACGGCCAATTTTTCTGTTTCTTTTGTTTCCATCGAATGAACAGGTGCTAGATCATCTGCATTTGCGCCTCGTTCCCTTTCCCAATCCCATAATGGCTCCATGTCCATATACCTCTTGCCAGTCATCCAGTCCTCATTCCATTCCCTTGACCCTCAACATTGGCCATCAACCCGACATTTATCATGCCGCACATCTATTCTAATTTGAAAGAAAATGATAAAGGAAATTAAACAGAACATGAGCCCAGTAAATCACAGAACAAGATTTGATAGATTTAAAGGCTTGGGATGAAATAAAGAGTTGGTTCGAAAAAGTGGCAGAAATCAAAAATAAATGTTCAAAGATCAAAGAATGAATCTATATTTTTAAAACTTAGTTGAAAATCTTGATCTAACTAATATTTCATTTGATTGATTGGAAATATTTGAAGATGGCAGTGTTGCAAATACAAAAGATTTGAATTATAAAATGATAAAACCTTTAATTTGGTGGGAGTGATAACTATGAAAAATGAAAAGGAGTATACCCTGTTTAAAAATGGAGCGAATTGGGTAAAAGTTGATTTTCATTTGCATTCACCCTTTGCCCATTCTTTTACTTTACCAAACGGAACTAATTTGGATAAAGATACAGACAATTTAGTTGATTTATATTTAAATAAACTAATTGAAAAAGAGATTAAAATAGCTGCAATTACTGATTATCAACAGGTAAGAAAAGATTTTTTTAAGATAATACAGACAAGAGCAATAGAAAAGGATATTTATATATTTCCTGGAATAGAATTATCGGTAAATTTTGGAAAAGGGTTGCATATACTTATTATATTTGAATATGATCAAGATATAGATGGCATAAATGATTATATTAAGTCGTTAGATCAGAATCCTCAAACAGCTTTAATAATTAATAGTAGGGCACATCGGGATATTACCTTACAAAAAAACCTAAAGATAATTTTAGAAGAAATCAAAACTAAATTTAATTGTTTAATAATTTATCCACATCCAAATGATAAAAACGGTATACTATCTTTCCAACCTAAAGAAGCTGCTGAATTATTGAAATTAGCAGATGCTATTGAATTTATTGAAGTCAATGATAAGAACAAACTTATAAGTACTGGAAGTTTAGGAACATCGTTCTTTGATAATTTTGCTGTTATAGAGAATACCGATCCAAAGTCAATAGATGAAATAGGCTCAAAGCAAAGAAAAGGGAAAATCAGAACAACTTATTTAAAACTAAGTAGTGTATCCATAAATGCTATTAAGCTCGCATTACACGACCCAGAATTACGAGTTAGTATCTATGAAAAAAAAGATAAAAAGAACGATAGAATATTATCAGTAAAAATTAACGGAACATCGTTTCTTAAAAATATTAGTATAGATTTTAACCAAGATTTAAATACACTTATTGGTGGTAGAGGTGTTGGAAAATCAGCTATTTTGGAGGCAATAAGGTATTGTTTAGACTTGCCTGTATATTCAGATAAAGAATACAGAGAAAATTTTGTGAAAAACGTTGTTGGGAGTGGTGGAACTATTGAAATTGAAATTGAAAGATTTTTTGGTGTATCGCCAAGAAAATATAAAATAAAAAGAGTAATCGGACAGTTGCCGTGGGTAGAAGGAACAAATCTTTCCCCTATAGATTTTTTCGAAGAGAAAATCCCTTTGATATTAGGGCAAAAGGAGTTGTATGCACTTTCGTTAAGGGAAGATTTTCAGCTATCACTGATTGATAATTTAATTGGTGAAGTTATAAAAAAAGAAGATTTAGAACTGAAAAAATTGATCATTATTCTGGATGAAAATTCTCAAGAATTGTTATCAGAAAAGAAGAAGATTCATAAAAAAGACGAATATGAACAGGAACTTAAAACAATAAATGAACAAATAAAAATATTTCAGGAACTTGGTGTTGCAGAAAAAATGGCTAAACACACTGCACTTATACAAGATGAAAAAATATTAGTAAATGCAATAGAGGAAATTAGAAAGAAAATAAATGAACTTAATCAATCAGTAGAGAATACAATTCAAGAAATTGAAAAACACCGTAAATTGTTACAAAATGGAAATAGTGTTGAAAAAAATATATTATTAGATGCTTCAAATGAATTTTTAGGGGTCGAGAAATATTTTGAAAGTTTGAAGAAAGATTTTGAGATTAAGATAAAAAATCATGAACAAAAAATTGATGCCATTCAAAAATATTGGCAAGAACAAAAGAAAAAATACGAAATTGAAATAAATGAAATAAAACAAGAATTATCTGCAAAAGACCTTGAACCAGATAGATATGAATCACTTATAAAAAGAAAAACCCAAATAGAGCCAATTTTAAGAGAGTACTCAAAGATTACTTCGAAAATTACAGAGTTAGAAAAAACACGGAATGAATTAAAAAGTAAAATAAAAGAACAAAGGCATAAACTGTTTGATATAAGAAAAGTTAAATTAGATGAGCTAAATCAGAAGTTAAATAATAGGTTAAAGATTGATATTGAATATTTGAGTAGCAAAGAAAAGTTCAAAGAACAATTTAGTGAATTATTAAAAGGCTCAGGAATTTCTAAAGTTGCAATAAATAGCATTACAGAGAAAGAAGCCATAGATGGTATCGAAATTTCAAAATATATTAGCTTGGGAAAACAAAAACTTCAGGAAAGCTTTAGACTCACAGACTCAATGGTTCAAATATTATTGGAGTGGTTTAAAGTTGATGAAAGATTATTTAAACTGGAAACTCTTATACCTGATGACAAGATTTTAATAAAATTAAAAGTAGAAGATACGTATAAAGAATTAAGCACTCTTTCTGCTGGACAAAAAGCAACAGCATTATTGATTTTACTATTTGCTCAGGAAAATAGAATACTCGTAATAGATCAGCCTGAAGAAGACTTAGATAATAGATTTATATATGAGGACGTTGTGAAAATCTTACGAGAAATTAAAAATAATAGACAGATAATTTTAGTTACTCACAATGCAAATATTCCTGTATTAGGAGATGCTGAACAGGTTTTTGTTTTAGAGGCATCAAACAATGAATGCTCTATTATGGATATTGGGTCAATCGACAAAATATCTATTGTTCAGAATATTAAATCAATAATGGAAGGAGGCGAAGAAGCATTCAAACGAAGAATGGAAAAATATGGAGTTAAAATATGAACACAATTGAATTATTAGAACTTATAAACAAAGGAGAAGGATATCACCTTGAATTTAAGCTTGAGGAAGAAAACAACGAAGACTTTGCAAAAGCAATTGTATGTTTTGCAAATACCGATGGCGGTAGGATATTGATTGGAGTGGATGATTCAGGCAAAATAATTGGTGTTTCAGATATTGATAAATTAATGTTAAGAATGGACGATATTGCATTACATCGTTGTGAACCTCCTGTAAAAATTTTCCAAGAATCAATAAAAATAGATGATAAAAGCATTGTAATTGTTATTCTTGATAAAGGGAGTCAAAGACCATATAAAACTAAGTCGGGGCAATATTATGTAAGGTCAGCTAATCGTTGTCGGCTAGCAACAAGAGAAGAATTATTACGAATATTTCAATCTACAAAAAGCTTATTTTATGATGAATTACTTATCAATGATGCCAAATTAGTAGATTTAGATATTTCTGCTTTTAAGTATTTTCTCAAAAATTACCTTGAAATTGAAACAAATAATGATGAAGAAATCATAAATTATCTTAGTAATTTTCATTTAATAGAAAAAGAAAGTTTAATTCCTACTCTTACGGGAATATTGTTTTTTGCTTATGAACCGCAAAATTTTGTAAGTGAAAGTAGAATTGTCTGTGCAAATATTGATGGAACCGATATTGGAGAAACAAATCCAGAGACCAAAAATTTGACAGGGAAAATATTAGATATAATTCAAAACGTTGAAAGTTTCTTTAAATTAGTACTTAAAAACAAGCATAGCATAAAAGACTTTCAACCAGAGCCCGAATTTGAAATACCGCTAACAGCTTTAAGAGAAGCAGTTGTGAATGCTATTGCTCATAGGGATTATACAATCAACGCTCCAATACGAGTTTTAATTTTTACCGATAGGGTAGAAATTCACAGCCCCGGCAAATTACCCAATACAGTAACAGTTGAAAGCATAAAAGTAGGTGGATCTCATGTATTAAGAAATCCAACGATTTATAATATGCTTCTCAAAATGAAAATGGTTACAGATTTAGGAAGTGGCGTAAGAAGAATAATTAAATTAGTCAAACAACACTTAAAGAAAGATGTTGAATTAATTTCTAATGAAAGTGAGTTTATTGTAATTATACCAAGAAAATGATACTGAACAAACTTCCCATTGGCGAAATTGTAATTTACAAATCCAAAGAAGGGCCAAAACTGGAAGTACGGCTTGAAGAAGAAACAGTTTGGTTAACTCAAAAACAAATGGCTTTACTTTATGATAAGGGTGTTTTTACGATAAATGAACATATTAAAAATGTTTACAAAGAAGGAGAGTTAGAAGAAAAATCAACTATTCGGAAATTCCGAATAGTTCAAAATGAAGGAATAAGGCTGGTTGAAAGAGAGATAGATTTTTATAATTTAGATGTGATTAATCTGTTGGCTATCGTGTAAAATCTTTACGGGGCACTCAATTCCGCATCTGGGCTACTAAAACATTAAAAGAGCATTTGATTAAAGGCTACACCGTAAACGAAAAACGACTCTTACAGGCACAATCTCACCTTAAAGAATCACAGGAAACAATTTCTTTCCTACAGAATAAGTCCAAAAATGAACTATTGTCAGGTCAGGAACAGGAAATCTTAAATTTACTTACAAATTATTCAAAAACACTATCCCTTCTAGAACAATACGATAAAGAAAAATTATCTCTTATTAAAAAGGCAAAAGATAGTTTTGTTTTAAAACATGAAGATGCCATTAATGTGATTAGCAAGGTAAAAAAAGAACTCATTGCCAAAAAAGAAGCAAGTGACTTATTCGGAAAAGAAAACAGTAACAGATTTAAAGCTATTTTAGGAAGCATCTAACAAACATTATAAAAAAGAATTGTATCCTTCTCTGGAAGTAAAGGCAGCTCGCCTTTTATATTTTATCATCAAAGACCACCCCTTCGTCGATGGCAATAAGAGAATTGCTTCCTTTTTGTTTGTTTATTTTTTAGATAAAAATAATTTTCTGTTTCGCAAAACAGGGGAAAAGAAAATTAACGATAATGCTCTGACTACTCTTGCCCTGTTAATTGCAATTAGTGATCCAAATGATAAAGAAAAAATTATTAAAATAATTACAAATTTAATTGCTTTATGAATCTCTATCTTCGGTTATGTATCAATTTTTCTGTAGCTTTTGATTCCATCGAATGAACAGGAGCTAGCTCATCTGCATAGCGACTTATGCTAGATGATGAAAACCCCTTCCCCAGTAATACTTCTGTTATCTTCTTCATCTTCCGCGTTGATACTCCATTTACATATGCCTCGTATAACGCCATTATCACCGCCCGCTCACTCCGCTGATACCGCTCTAATATACCAGGGTAAAATTCTCCATCACGAGTCTTCCTGGGATATTGTATCAAATCCTGAAGTACTTCTATTATGTCTTTCGTCTCTCTTTGCTCTTTCTTTGCCATAGCCGATCACTGTTCAATTTTCATTTTCTATATTCAATCTATTTACTTCTTCTCGGCCGGGCTTTATTCAATTTTACAGAAATTATGTTACACAATGCAACGGGCATTGGAGATAGATTATAAGAACGACAAAATAATTGCAGATTGATGTAAATTATTTAATAATATTGATATAGCAGAAATCCCTTCAAAATTGATAGGCAAATGGATAAAAAGAATAATAGAGAACGAAGTAGAGTTTGAAGATTGGCTCGTGGTCAATACAAAAGATTTGGATTATAAACTCATTAAGTGATTAACTTGGTGGGAGTGATATGAATATAGTATATCAATGCATAGAATCGGATTTTAAAGATTATAAAGGTATTTCATTTTCGGATAGCGAATACAAAGATCTTTTAAAAAATGAAGTAAAAGATAAATTACTTGATACAACGCAAAGAAATGAAATGCTATTAATTCTTGAAGCACTAAAATCAGAAACTGGCTTTGAAAAATCAGAAACCTTATTGGCTGATATACAATTTTTGTTAAATAATTCTGTTGAAGTTCAAGACTTCAGAATTGGTGAAGCATTTGCTGAAGTTTGTTTAGAAAAACATTTTAATTGTCGTTTTTATTGGAATGAACTTAGAGATGCACGAAATCCAAAAGGGAATAAAACAGGTGCAGATTTAGTGGGATTTATAGAAATAGAAAATGAAATATTGTTTTTATTTGGAGAAGTTAAAACATCTTCCGAGCAAAAGAGTCCACCACAAGTCATGACTAATCCAACGGGAATAGAAAATCAATTAAAAGATCTGTATAAAGACCAAAATAAAAGACTTATTCTAATCAGTTATGTTCAAAATAAAATTGGGTTGAGTAATAATTCAAATTTTAAGAATGATTTCAATAGTGCAGTAAAAAACTACTACAGGCAAAACGAGGGTAAATATATGTTATATGGAATACTAGTTAGGGATACAGAGGTAAACGAAAATGATATAAAGGTTTGCTATAATAAATTAAAAAATGAAATTCTTGATCCAATAGGATTAAAATTATTAGCAATTTATGTTTCAATATCCAAACATCAGTGGCTAAAAATTATAAACGGAGATGAAAATGTTAGCAACTGAAAAATATAAAATACTTGAAGAATATTTTCCTGATTTACTTCAGGGAATTCCTGAAATAATTCAAAAAGGTAAATTATCTAAGAGATTTAATACATTGCAATTAGATGAAAATAAAAAAACGGAGCTAATTAAAGCAAAAGAGCTTTGCGAATTAAAAATATTAGAATTATGGAAATATCAAGATGATGAAAAATTCAAAATTTTATGTTCAGTTTATTTAGATATATCAACATTATTGAACTTTGACATAAAGACAGAAGAAGACATTTACGAGGTTATAAAATTAATTTCTTTGGGATATTTGGGTGAACATTCACATTTTGTAAAAGATTTTTTGAATCAACAAAAACAAAAAATTGAAGATTTAATTGTTACAGATAAATGGAATAGTCGTTTATTAAATAATATCTTTAAAGTTATTGTAATCTTAGTTCTAAAAAAATCCTGGAAAGATATTTCGCAAGCAATTGAGTTAATCAATCAATTACGAAGCGAGCAAAAAGAATTTGAAGAAACTTATTTAAATCAATTAGGAGAAGAAAGTCGACCATATGGAGCAGCAGAGCTTGTATCTCTTTATCACTTTGCCAAAACATCAGAAATATTAGGTCAATATCTTTTAGAAGGGAAAACACCAAACAATGATTTTGATATTGGGAATAAAGTAAAACACCATTTGAGAATAGCAAAAGAATTTGCCAATGCTTCTGGTAACATAATGCTTGAATTATTGTATCAATACGTTGAAGCATTTAGCATCAAACTTATTAGGAATACAATCTGGTATACACTAACAGGTGTAAATCATTGTGTAAGCGAATTTAATAAATTTATTACCAAAAAAGAAAATCAACCTATTTTTGAATTATTATTTCCACAAAAAAATGCTATTTTAAATGGTCAACTTTTAAATCCATCTTACAGATCCATTGTAGTAAGTTTACCTACTTCAAGTGGAAAAACCTTAATTGCTGAATATAAGATTTTACAGGCACTAAATGAATTTAAAGAACGGGGAGGATGGGTTGCTTACATAGTACCAACTAAGGCTCTTGTAAATCAAATATATGTTCGTTTAAATCAAGATTTGAGTAGTATAGATTTGAAAATTGAAAAAGCCAGTGGTGTTGCAGAAATAGATGGGTTTGAAGCATATTTAGTTGATGAAAAAGGTGATAAAACGGATTTTGATGTTTTAATTACAACTTATGAAAAATTAAATCTTTTAATCAGGCAAGGGCTTGGAACTACCGAAAAAAGGCCTCTTGTTCTTACTGTTATTGATGAAGCGCATAATTTAGAAGAAAAACAAAGGGGGCTTTCATTAGAGTTGTTATTAGCTACAATTAAGAATGATTGTAAAGAAGCGAATTTTTTGCTTTTGACGCCAGATATACCAAATGCTAAGCAAATAGCTGAATGGCTTGGAGGTGATAGAGGAAAAGAAATAAATATACAATTTGATTGGTGGCAACCCAATGAAAGGGTTATTGGTGGAATAAAAGTAGGAGGAAGAGGAAAAAATTTCCAAGTTTATTTGGAAACATTAAACACAGCAAAAGGGACTTACAAAATTTCAGAAAAAATACCATTAATATCTTCAAATAAGATTGAAAATTTAAATGAGAATAAATCGCAAATTTCTAATTCAAAATTAAAGTTAGCCAGTTTTGTAGGTCGGAACATTTTAGATATCAACAATCCAATTATAATATTAGCAGCTGGTATAGATGAAACTTATACTGTGGCCGATTATTTATACGAAAACTGTAATCAAGATTTTGAGGATGATGAAGATATTGAATTGCTGAAAAAATTTATTCAAACAGAAGTGGGTGAAGATTTTCCTTTAGTAAAATATTTAGATAAACGAATAGCAATTCATAGTTCAGCGATACCTGATGAAATACGGCAATTAATAGAAATGATGATGGAAGAAGGAAAATTGCAGGCATTAGTTGCAACAACTACAATAGCTCAGGGAATTAATTTCCCTGTTTCTGCTGTGATAATGGGTTCGTATAATTATCCTTTTTCGGGACCAATGCCTACTCGTGATTTTTGGAACCTTGCTGGCAGGGTAGGGAGAATGGGACAACAATCAATGGGATGGGTTGGGATTACTTGTAGAACTAATAAAGATTTGGAAGATGTTGCTCAATATGTTCAACAAGCATCACAAAATTTGCTTTCTCAATTGGAAAATGCTTTGAAAGTAGCCATTGAAAATGAAAATGAAGATTTTTCAAGATGGCTTTATAAAGATGAACGATGGTCTTCTATTTTGCAATATATTTCTCATTTAAGATGCCAAATAAATGATCTAAATGAGTTTGTCAATCATTTAGAAGAAAAATTACAAGCAACTTTTGGTTTTAGGCAAATCGATGAAAAGAAAAGAAGATTTTTAATATCTAAGCTAAATGAATATGCACAGAAGCTTTCCTTGGAAGATGCAAAAAGATCAGATTCAACAGGTTTTTCTACTGTTTCTGTTAGACAAATAATTTCAAGATTATCTTCATCAAATATTTCTTCCAATGATTGGGAAAAAGGACAGCTTTTTTCTATACAAAATAATACTATGCAAAAAATAGTTGGTATTATGCTAAATACTTACGAAATTAGGAAATCATTTGAGGAAATTAAGATTAGTGATAAGTCTTTAGACCAAAAAACGATTTCTAAATTGATAATAAATTGGGTTAATGGAAAAAATATTTCTGAAATATCAAATTCATTATTTCCAAAAGTGCAAGATAAGAAAAAAGCAATAGAATTAACGACAAAGTGGATTTACAAAGCCATAGCTAATATGGCCAGTTGGGGAGTTGCAGCTATTCAAAAAATGCCTACGAGTGGTATTGATTGGAAGAATCTATCTAATATTGAAAAGAAAAAAATGATGAATATTCCGGCATATATGCTTTATGGAGTTAATACCGATGAAGGTGTTTTAATGAGAAAAGCTAATGTGCCAAGAAGTATTGCTAATAAAATGGGAGAAATTTATAAAAAGCAATTTGGCGATGGAATATATAATACTAAGACATCTCAGGTTGTAGAATGGTTAAATTCTCAAGAAGTGTGGCAAAATGCGGTTCCTTCAAATTCAAGATTGTCGGCTAAGGAATATTTTAAAATATGGGAACAATTAAATTATAAATAAAATTATAAGCGAATAATTATGACTCAAAAAATTTAAACTTGAAGATGAAACCAATGATGACGTCGCTAAGACGATTGTATGTTTTTCAAATACCGATGAAGGAAAAATTATTGTGGTCGTGGATGATTCTGACAAAATCATTGGTGTATCAGATATTGATTGGAATAATTAAATTAGTCAAACAACACTTAAAGAAAGATGTTGAATTAATTTCTAATGAAAGTGAGTTTATTGTAATTATACCAAGAAAATGATACTGAACAAACTTCCCATTGGCGAAATTGTAATTTACAAATCCAAAGAAGGGCCAAAACTGGAAGTACGGCTTGAAGAAGAAACAGTTTGGTTAACTCAAAAACAAATGGCTTTACTTTATGATAAGGGTGTTTTTACGATAAATGAACATATTAAAAATGTTTACAAAGAAGGAGAGTTAGAAGAAAAATCAACTATTCGGAAATTCCGAATAGTTCAAAATGAAGGAATAAGGCTGGTTGAAAGAGAGATAGATTTTTATAATTTAGATGTGATTAATCTGTTGGCTATCGTGTAAAATCTTTACGGGGCACTCAATTCCGCATCTGGGCTACTAAAACATTAAAAGAGCATTTGATTAAAGGCTACACCGTAAACGAAAAACGACTCTTACAGGCACAATCTCACCTTAAAGAATCACAGGAAACAATTTCTTTCCTACAGAATAAGTCCAAAAATGAACTATTGTCAGGTCAGGAACAGGAAATCTTAAATTTACTTACAAATTATTCAAAAACACTATCCCTTCTAGAACAATACGATAAAGAAAAATTATCTCTTATTAAAAAGGCAAAAGATAGTTTTGTTTTAAAACATGAAGATGCCATTAATGTGATTAGCAAGGTAAAAAAAGAACTCATTGCCAAAAAAGAAGCAAGTGACTTATTCGGAAAAGAAAACAGTAACAGATTTAAAGCTATTTTAGGAAGCATCTAACAAACATTATAAAAAAGAATTGTATCCTTCTCTGGAAGTAAAGGCAGCTCGCCTTTTATATTTTATCATCAAAGACCACCCCTTCGTCGATGGCAATAAGAGAATTGCTTCCTTTTTGTTTGTTTATTTTTTAGATAAAAATAATTTTCTGTTTCGCAAAACAGGGGAAAAGAAAATTAACGATAATGCTCTGACTACTCTTGCCCTGTTAATTGCAATTAGTGATCCAAATGATAAAGAAAAAATTATTAAAATAATTACAAATTTAATTGCTTTATGAATCTCTATCTTCGGTTATGTATCAATTTTTCTGTAGCTTTTGATTCCATCGAATGAACAGGAGCTAGCTCATCTGCATAGCGACTTATGCTAGATGATGAAAACCCCTTCCCCAGTAATACTTCTGTTATCTTCTTCATCTTCCGCGTTGATACTCCATTTACATATGCCTCGTATAACGCCATTATCACCGCCCGCTCACTCCGCTGATACCGCTCTAATATACCAGGGTAAATTTCTCCATCACGAGTCTGTGGTACCCGCACATCTATACTGCCTGCACGAGTGTTTAATTGCCGGGGTTTATTTAATTTTACAGAAATTATTTTACACAATCCGATTTGGAAAAACATGAGACTTTTAAGAAAAAGTTTTGACATATTTAAGAAAACTAATATTCTTGGAGCATCCACTAAAAGAACAACTTAGTGCAATAAAAAGTCTTATGCAATCTATGAAAAAAGCAAAAATCTATACCGAGGCGGTTGGATTTGTTTCAGGATTATTACTCAGTGTCGCTGCAGTAACAGCGCAAACGGTAATTCCTGAACAAATTGCGTTGCCATCCACGGCTCTGGACAAAACCAAACCTGGATTTGCGGTTCGCGTATTCCAGGCCACTGGGCCTCAGTTGGAAAATACTTTGGCCAGAGCAGAGGCGCAGATTGCTGGTTTGTTAATAAACCCGGCAACTGGTCAGCCATTTGAAAACATTGCTGATTTATCAACGTTCAATGGTGATGGTGTTTATGAAGAAGAATACACCATTTCATACAGCAGTGGCTTTTTCCCGGGCATTCCTGGAATAGAAGGGACTACTATCAACATCGCAATGGAGGCAATAACCTTTATTGAACTCCAACCTGGCACCTACACAATGGTTGTTAACAGCGATGATGGTTTTCGCGTAACCACTGGAAACGTTTTTGACCGCATTGACGAAATAGTTCTTGGTCAGTTCGATGGCGGACGTGGAGCTTCAGACACTGTCTTTAGCTTCACAGTGACAAAGGCTGGAGTTTATCCATTCCGACTCGTTTACTTTCAAGGTGGTGGTGGTTACACGGTAAATTGGTACACAGCGGATAATACTGATCCTTCAATTAGGGTGTACCTGAACGATTCTGCTGGGATTGCATGTTACCGTTCATTAAAACCAGGTGCAATTGCTACAGGCCCAACCATAAAAGCCATATTGCCAATGCCAAATGCTGTCAATGTTAGTCCCTCCTCAGGTCTAACTGCTTTAATCAAAGATGGATCAACGGCGTTCAATCCGACATCGTTCAAACTATATAGAAATGGCAAAGACGTAACGGCTGTTACCACGATTGAACCAAAAACAAATGACACCACCAAAATTTCTTATAAACCAGCTTCATATGAAGATCTTCCTGCTTCGTTAGCTGTCGAGGAGTATAAACTTGTTTTCGATGATCCTACAGCTTCAGGCGGCAAGCGTGAGGCGATTATAAAATATACCGTGGCTACGTACGCCAACTATACTTTGCCTGAACCATTCTGGATCGAAACATTCGACAATATCGCTCAGGGTACACTTCCTTCAGGTTGGATTACTTACAGTCCAATCGCGCCTGCTGGATATGAAGATCTGGATGATCCGCACTCAGATAGCTACCGTGTATGGGTAGTAATATCGCGGGACCGCGTAGCGAATATCAGTTCTTGGAATTCGTCGTATCGGTTGAACACCCCTGAGTTATACATAAATGGCAAGAAAGTAGACAGTCTCATGCAGAACCAATTTATATACTTCGAATCTGACACACGCAGCGGCAGCCAGTACGCGGAATTGTTCACACCCGAAATCAATTGCACCGGTAAAACAAATGTTTACCTTGTTTACAATAGCTCCTACACTCAAAATCAAGACAATATTGCCGGGGTAGAATACTCAATCGATGGTGGCACTACCTGGTTGCCTGTGGTTTACATGCTCGACGGGCCGGACATTATTAAGAAAGAAGATGGCACAATTGACGTCACTAACACATTTGACACAACATATGGAGATGTTGCGGTCTATACCGATCCGGATACCGGTGAGGAGAAGGGCCATTCTTATGGAGCATTTGTAAAGGTATCACGAGATAAGTGGCCTGATCTTGGACCATACATCAGTGCACGCGTCAATGATGATCAATGGGAATCCAAGCGAATCGAAAAGTTCCGGCTTCCTATGGCAGATAATCAAGCACGTGTTAAAATACGATTTTTCTACGCTGGCACAGGAAGCTGGTTTTGGGGAATTGACAACGTAGGGCTTTATAGCATAAGTGCGGCACAGCCACCTGAAATCACGACTCAACCCATTGGCTCATTTGTATCTGCTGGCTCTACGGTTACACTGAAAGTTGTCGTTACAGGGACTGCTCCTTTGTCATATCAGTGGAAACGTAATGGCATTGATATTCCGGGAGCAAACCTGGATACATATACTATTTCTAATATTACAGCCGCAGCCGCCGGCGAATATACTGTGCAGGTTACTAATATTGCCGGATCTGTTACAAGTGCTATCGCAAAAGTAATTGTTTTTTCAGGGGCAATAACTCAGGACCTGGTAGTTCACCTGAAATTTGACGGTGACCTCAGTGATGTCAGTGGCCGGGGTAACCATGGTCAGGCTGTCGGTGAGCCTGTATTCGTAGAGGGCAAGGTCGGATCCAGGGCCATGCAGATAACCTCTGAATCAGACTATGTCACACTTGGTTCACCTGCAGATCTGAACTTTGGTACAAATACTGACTTTTCAATATCTTTCTGGACCAAAGTCTCGGCTTGGAGCGGTGACGCAGCTTTCATAGGCAACAAGGACTGGAACAGCGGCGGAAATCAAGGGTATGTACTGGCTACCGACAGTGATGCACACTTCCAATGGAACCTTGCCGGGGCACCTGGGAGTCGTAAAGATTATGATGGACCACCCGGACTATTTGCAGACAATGCATGGCATCATGTTGTTGTCACATTCCATAGAGCAGGTATGGCATCAACATATATAGATGGTGTCCTGAAAGATTCTCGTCCGTTAAATGACAGTATTAATAACGTGGACACTCCAAAGGGACTTGCAACAAACATTGGCCAGGACGGCACCGGCACTTATGGGTCCAGGTTTTCCGATGTTGCCTTTGATGATCTTGGTATCTGGCGCAGAGTCCTCACTCCTCAAGAAGTTACAGCTATTTATCAGGCGGGTTTGGACGGAAAAGATCTTTCAACAGTTTCAATTGTGCCGTCTGATGCCGGATCGTTGAGCATAAAGATGGATGCTGGCAAGGTTGTAATAACATGGACTAGCGGGGCCACACTTCAGAGCTCAGATACCTTAACTGGCGGCTGGGCAGATGTTGCTGCCTCAAGCCCGTACGTAGTCATACCAAGTGGTGCAGCCAAATTTTACCGTCTAATCAAGCGGTAATAAAACCTTTCAAGAGCACAGCTTGTCTTATGCTCTAACATTTTTTGGCCGGGGAGAATGACTTCCCGGCCAAAATGTTTTTATAACGGTTTTTTGCTTACCGGCACGAATTTTAAAATGCGTAACTTTGAATTACGACAAACTGATCCTGGAAAAATATATTTTAAAATTTAAAAGTTAAAAGTAACCATTAGCTATTTTTAGTTTAGAATAAAATTTGAGAAGGCCCGTCAATTGGATAATATGAGAATCGTGAAAAATATTTTCCTAATTAAGGCGTTGTTTGTTTTTCTGGTTTTGTCAGGTGAAGAATATCTCCTAGCTGGCAAAGAAATAAATTTTTACGTATCCAATAATGGCAATGACTCATTGGATGGGTTAAGTCCTACTATTAGCAAGACATCTGGTCCACTGTTGTCCATTAGCGAAGCCTTAAAACGCGCAAGAGAGGCTAGGGCAAAGGAGCAAACTGATAAATATTTAAAAATCAACATCTTATTAAGAGGTGGCTATTATAATTTAAAAGAGCCGATTATTATTACGCCTGAGGATTCCGGGGTTAATTCTTTTTGTCCACTTGTTATTGCACCATATAAGAATGAAAAGGTGATACTAAGTGGAGGTGAAGAAATAAAGGGCTTACAACGCGTGCCAGGTAAACCTGGTTATTGGAGCACGACTGTCAAAGATGTAAAAGATGGACAATGGTACTTCAGACAGTTATTTATTGACGGCAAACGTTGGACCAGAGCCAGGACTCCTAACAATGGTTACTTCAGGATTGTTGGAAATAGCCCAAGTCATACACCTGTAAAATTTAATTTCAAACCCGGAGATATTAAAAAAGATTGGGCAGGGAGAGGTATAGAGGTTATTGCGTATTTAGCATGGGCTGATTTTCGATTATTTATAAAAGATGTTGACGAACAGAATAATATTGTGACTCTGACAGGTGATGTGCGAGAGTATAACAGGGAAAATAACGCCAAATATCACCTTGAGAACTCAATAGAGTTCCTGGATGCGCCAGGTGAATGGTTTTTAGATAAAAACACAGGGATCCTTACTGTTATAGCTGATGAGAAAATGGATTTGATAAAGTCTGTGGTGATAGCCCCCAGGCTAAAAAGATTGATAGAATTCAGAGGAGACATAATGAATCAAAGAGCAGTAAGTAATGTTTTAATTCGGGGTTTAACATTTGAATACGCAGACTGGGACATGCCCTCAGACGGCTATGCAGACACGCAGGCTGCAGTAGAAGTCCATGGCACTATATTTGGCGAAGCCACGATTGATAGTTCAATTGAGGATTGTACCTTTGCTCATTTTGGAAACTACGCGATCGAATTTGCTAGAGGATGCAAAAATATTAGGATTCAAGGCAATGAAATTTACGATATAGGAGCTGGTGGAATTAGGCTTGGTGAGCCACAACCGCGGCAGGACTTGTTCAGTCAAAATTTCAATAACCAGATCTTAGACAACCATATTCACAACCTGGGCCAAGTATTTTCTCCTGCTGTAGGGATAATTGTTTTTCAAAGCGGTCAAAATTTAATTGCACACAACGAGATCCATGATCTATTTTATACGGCCATTTCTGTTGGATGGAATTGGGGTTACCAGGAAACTCCCTGCCATGATAACAGAATAGAATTTAATCACTTATACAATATTGGCAAGGCACTGTTGAGCGACATGGGTGGCATATATACTCTGGGAATACAAAAGGGTACTGTTATCAGGAATAATTTGATTCACGACATTGAAGCATTCACTTACGGAGGGTGGGGGATATATCCTGATGAAGGGAGTTCGTATATTCTCATTGAAAATAACATTGTCTATAACGCCAAAAGTGCTGGTTTTCATCAACATTATGGGAGAGAGAATATTATTCGAAACAATATTTTTGCCTTTAACAAAGAAAATCAGTTAATGCGCACCAGAGAGGAAAATCATATTTCATTCGTTTTTGAAAGGAATATTGTTTATTTTAATTCCGGAAATTTACTTGGAAGCAATTGGGCTAATGACAAATTTAAGATGGATTACAATATTTACTATGATACTCGGATAGGAAGTGATCCTGCAAAGTATCGCTTTGGAAAGGATAATCTTGAACAATGGCGCGCAAGAGGACACGACGTCCATTCTATTATAATGGATCCTCTGTTTGTGGACCCTGAAAAATATAATTTTTTATTGAGACCAGATTCGCCAGCACTAAAATTTGGATTTAAACAAATTGACATTAATGACATTGGAATAAGGCCTAAACACAAACGACAATGAAAATTTCAGATTTACACATTGGTATGCAAGTTCAGCATCCGAAGTATGGAGAAGGTGTAGTTTCTGCAATCCATATGCACACGGCAGAGATTGAATTTGCTGGAGGACCAAAGATTATTGATCCTGAAGCAAGTGGGATAGAAGAAGTTCAGACAACAGCTCAGATCAAGAACTTAAGCATACCATTAAAAAAATTTATCGAGGATACAGTTCAGGCGGTTATAAATAAATTAGGCCTCGAAAGTGCTAATAGTACATCCGTAGAGTTAGCGCCTAAATGGCAGAATGGTTTTCTTATCCTTAAGCCAAATAACCAGGAACTGCAAAGCAAAGAGATACCAATAGAAGTCTTTTTCCATAAGATTGTATTGATGCGTAATAACCTGCGTGTTTTAGAACAAAAAATAAATTTGCACCCTAAATTAGATGATGCCGAGAAAGTAGAGTTACAACAGTATATAACCAAGTGTTACGGGTCGATGACTACTTTTAATATTTTGTTTAAGGATAAAGAGGACCAGTTTAGCTCAAATGGATAATTTCAAATTAAACTTTATCTAGCTTTTCATATACAACCATTCCATTTTCTTCCTTAAGAAATTCAGGGTGGTATCTTGGTATGGTGTATTCTATCTGTTTAAATTTTATAGGTGCAATTTTTTTATCAATCAGGCCTAATGCTACAGCCACACCAAACACAATTGCTTCTGGCCTGGGTGGACATCCAGGGATAAAGTAGTTCACAGGGATTACTTTTTCGATAGGTCCTATTACATTATAGCTGTCATACCAGATGCCTCCGCCACAAGCACATGAGCCTATTGCAAAGACTAGCTTTGGTGCAGGCATAGCATCATAAGCACGCTTGATGATATTTAAAGTCGACTTCAGCGCAGGGCCCTGGCATAGCAATACATCGGCATGCCTTGGGGAACCGACTAGTTTAATCCCGAAGCGTTCGACATCATAATAAGGAGTTAGTACATTAAGAACTTCAATGTCACATCCATTGCAGCCGCCGCTGTTTAAATGAAACGCCCATATGGATCTGGACAGCATTTTTTTACATAATTTCTGCAGCATAAAACGAGCTAATGCTAATTTTATTCATCCGTTTCAATATTAATATCATTTACGACTGGCGATGAGTCTAAGATTGATTTAGACCTAAAAATCCATCGTTCATTTTCTAATGAATCAAATCTGTAACCTTTCAGAATAAGTTCTTCTAACGGCGTTGGAGCCTTAAAGCATCTTCCACAGCGTTGACAAGTCGCCATGAAGATTTCGAGGATTTGTTGGGTATCTGAGATATTGTTAGTTGCATTTTCATACTCTTTACTCATGGTGATAGCATTTTCCGGACACACCTCCGCGCACCTGCCACAATAGGTACAACGCTTGCCTAAATATTTCAAAACTCTTACTTCCTGGCATATATCATAAACCAATATTTCTCGGGCTGGGCAGTTATTAGCACAGCCAGCACAGCCAATACATTTAGAACCATCAAATATTGGCCGTCCTCTGAACCTTTCCGGGACTGGTTCGGCCTTAACAGGGTAGGGTAGGGTAACTACGCCTGATTTAATGCTAATTAATGATTCTTTGAGTTTACTTAGTATCGACATATTATAATCCTGCAATACATAAAATAACAGCAGAGATACTCAGTAATATCAGCCAAAGAAAATAGCTCAGTGCTTGATCTATTCGTAATCTTGCATTGGTTATAGATATTAAAGTCACAAAGAGAACTATAAGGCTTATTTTGATCCAGAATACAAGGAAAACAAAAGGTTGTGCAAGGCCATTGCCAGCAGTGAAGTATAAATTAACAAATATGGCTGAATATACTATAAGTTTTATCATGTACCCAAGTTTGATTAAAGCCAACTTAGGCCCGGACAACTCCATGATTGAGCCTTCAATAATCTCAGTTTCAGCTTCAGAAATATCAAACGGGATTTTTCTGACCAGCGGTTGAAACACCAGGATAAAAGTTATTGCCATTAATACACTTGATAACGTGTGTGTGTGATTATTGAAGACACCATTAGTCATTATTATTGGAATTTGTAAGGATTGATTGACAATCGCAGCATGCACTATTGCAGAAATAACGACAGGCTCCAGAAATAATACCATTGTCATCTCGCGATTCGAACCAATTATTGAAAACACAGAGCCGCTGGCCTGACCGACTAATATATGCGCGATAGACGATAAAATTAATAGATATATCAATAATACAGCGTCGCCAGGCATGAAGTTAATATTTTTTAGTCCCATTGGTATAAATGCAGCAGACACAAGCGGGCCAATGAATGCTAAATACGCTGAAATCCGTTGAATGACTGGAGACACTCCAGATTCAATATCTTCTTTTCCCATTAATTTTAGGAGGTCATAATACGATTGAAACAGAGGTGGCCCTTTTCGGGATTGAATGATAGCCGTAACTTTTCTCATTAATCCATCAAGAAATGGAGCAATGCTGATCAATAGCAACATGTTAAAAGCCGATGCAATAATAAATACAACAATGCTTTTCATTTCTGAGTGCTATTTATGTTGTTTTTAACGAACTTTGTTAATTCTTCTTGAGAGCAAATGGAAAGTTTCCCTGACCGAATATCAATAAGCTCGACTCTATCAGTACACGAAAAACATGGGTCAATACTCCCCAAAGATATTGTCATATCAGCAATACGTTGATCTTTTATCATAAATGGAATCCCCTGCAGATTTTGATAGGTTGGCGCTCTTACTTTCCATCTGTTAGGCCGATTTAGATCTCCTGTAATTAAAAAGTGATGAGATTCACCTCTTGGCGCTTCGACAGAAGATAACCCAAATCTATTGAGCGGGATTTCATAATCTATGTGATTTGAGATTGGGCCATTCGGCAATTTATTTAAGCATTGTCTTATAATCTTTATCGATTCGAATACTTCCAGGAGCCTAACTTTAACTCTGGCCCAGACATCGCAACCATTATCCACTATTACATCAAAATCTATTTCATCATAAGCTGCATATGGATGGTCTTTTCTGCAATCGATGTTTATACCTGAGCCTCTTGCAACGGGGCCAACCAAACTATATGTTCTTGCAGAATTTTCTTCTATAACGCCGACACCTCTAGTTCGTTTCTGTAAGTTCTTATCTGCCAGCGCTGCCTTTACCACCTCTTGCCATTCGGATTCAATCTTGTTGAGACAATTAGTCAGATCTTCTTTTAATTCAGGAGTTAGATCCCAACGAACACCACCTATGACGCAAAGGCCGTATGTTTTGCGGTTACCTGTTATCTTTTCTGCTAAACGCATTATCGGCTCGCGAATCCTGAAGCATAACATGAATAAGGTGTCGAAACCCAAAATATGACTGGCCAATCCAGTCCACAGTAGATGACTGTGAAGTCGTTCTAACTCCAGCATTATCGTCCTGATATATCTCGCTCGGGGTGGCACCGGGATTGAAGCAGATTCTTCGACGGCTTGAGCATATGCGACATTGTGCACGCATCCGCAAATACCACAAATTCTTTCAGCTACCATTGGGATCTCGTTGTAAGTGAGAACACTCTCGGCGAGTTTTTCTATACCACGGTGCGCCATGAAACCTCTATACTCACAGCCTCGCACAATTTCTCCATCAACATAAAGGCGGAAATGTGTTGGCTCATCTAACGATGGATGCACTGGTCCAAAAGGAACTACCACGCACCCCTCCGGCACTGGTTCAAAATCGAATTTCTTGTTTTCGTCAAAGCCCATGGGCGTTTTATCCCAGCTAAAATCTTTTCTTAATGGATATGCATTATCTGGCCAGCCATCTGGAAGTATTAACCTTTTGGGGAAATTATGACCAACAGCCTTTATGCCCATGAGATCCATGAATTCACGCTCAGCCCATGAAGCCGCAGGAATATCTGGTGTGATGCTGTCGATTGCAGCATTATCAGGGTCCAGCCAGCAAATTATGCTGCATAGGATGTTTGATTTATCAAAAGCAAAATCATGAGCAATAAAGTATTTTTGAGAATTATTAGTATCGTCACCACCGATGCTTGTAATATATCTGGCCCCAAGAGAATAAAAAAGCTCTTTGCAACAAGCCCTCACCGATTTGCTATCAATATGAAGAAAAAGCCGGCGCGGTGATGTTATATCCATACGGTTTATTAAGACTTTGCCGGTAGCTTTTAGCTTTTTTACTATATCATGAACAGATAATTTTAATTCGCTCATCATATTCGGATAATTAGTTGCTTATTCATGATCGATAAAAGGTAAATTTTTCTTTGCTTCACTGTAGTAATGATTAGCGGTAAACCTGTAGTTGATATCGTCGGGCTCATAACCGCAGGCCCATGGTTTTGCACGCCTTTTCTGAGCTCTGCCGGCAGTGCCAACAAAAATTCCCATAACTAAGGCCAATAAAATTACTGGTATTAAAAAAGCAGGGATGAATATTGCATAATTATTGAAAACAGATTCTCCGAAAAATTCTGCGTTTATCAAGTTATTTGAGACCTGTGCGCTAACTAGGTCCGCATTTGATAGAATTGTCTTACTTACTAAAGTGAGCCCAAGCCCTGGTAATATACCAAGCAATACACAAAAAATAGAAAGATAGACCTGCGAAAATATCGCTTGCCATGGCTCGAAAATAAAATCTTTTTGTTTTTCAGACTTAATCAATGCCGAGCCGGGTGCACCAAGGAACATCGTTCCAAAATATTTAACAAATGAGGCCAACGTAATAGCACTGGTAGCCATAGCAATGATAGCCGGTATCGCCAGGATTCCTGGTCCGTTAGTATGAGCAAGTATTGATGGTACGATTATTAACCATTTACTGGCAAAGCCGTTAAACAGTGGCACGCCGGAAATAGAAAGTGAAGCTATCAATGCGGTCGCAGCAGTCCATGGCAGGATTTTTGATAACCCACCAGCTTTATTTAAATCTTGTATGCCTGTAGCATATATAAAAGAACCGGCGTTCAAAAATAGTAAACTCTTGAATAATCCATGGTTAATTGTGTGGAAAAGCGAGCCACAAAATGCCAGCACTCCCAAACCTTGTAGAAGCGTAGATGAATCCCTGATCAAAACCATGCAAGCGCCAGCTCCAAAAATTATATAACCAATCTGCCCGATACTATGAAAGGCTAGCAGCCTTTTTGCCTGGTGTTGACGGAGCGCCATTGCAGTGCCAGTGTAAAGGGTAATGGTCCCTAAAATCGTTATAGCATATCCCCATTCTTTAAAAGGAAAAATGGGTAAAATTTCTTTAGACGGCAACCATAGAAAATATCGCATTAAACCGTAAACCCCCGTTTTAATCATTACACCAGAAAGCAATGCGCTTACTGGTGAAGGCGCTGCCGGGTGTGCATCAGGCAACCAAATTTTTCCAAAAGGCCACATTCCCATCTTAATTCCAAACCCTATAAGGAACATCAGAAATGCAAAGACCGATGCCCTTGAATCAACTGTTGGCAAATAATGTCTTACAGATTCGAAGTCATATTTCAGGATTAGCTCCCCGGAACTTGTTACGTAATTATCTTTAGCCAAGATCCCAGCGCCGATCATGGTCACGAAGCAGGCTATCTGCATCATTACGAGAAATTTGCGTGCAGCTAAGATATTTTGTGGATTATTTTTGTCGAACTTAATTAACAGCCAGCCTGTAATAGTCATCATTTGCCAGAAGATGAAGAAGAAATACATCATGTCTGTAGTAGTAACCAGCCCATACATCGCGAACAAAAACAGGAACAAATTGAAATAAAACCAACCTGGATTTTGATTTTTGTAATGTTCCATGTACCTAATACAAAACAATAAAGCAGGTATTGTGATCACTGAAATTAATAGCACAAAAACAGCGCTGAGTTCGTCTACATGAAGCTTTAATGAGAAACCCAGTTTTTCATATGCAAACAATGTAAGAGGTGTAGATTGAGAACTTGATAATGAAATTATAGAGCCCAGTATGGCCGCAAGGCTAGCTAAAAAACCAAAACCAAATGCTATCTTACCAGCGTTTATCCATGACTTTTTATATAGGGAAGGAAATAAAGCGCCGGCTATGCATAACAACATTGTTATGATAATACATTTTTCTGAGCTAAGCATATCTGTAAAAAATTAGGTTTTACAAACCACACTCTTATTGTATTTGCAAATTATATCGTATATTTGGACTAACGTCTTCCGGACGGTATCTGAAACATGCCAGCTATCTTTTATATATTTTGGCTGAATGCCAAGCATGTGTGTATTTGCGTTGGTGCTGAGCCTGATCATGTCTGAAAAAACCTTTAATGAAAGGCCATGCGTGGAAAAGATATTACGGCGCACAACCACATCGGCTGACTCAGCAAGCATAAAAGAGCCTGGTTCAGCCCCGAACTCAACTGCATCTATAAGAATGATATCTTTTTTACCATATAGCTCAATTGGGATAATGAAATTTTCCAGCCAATTATGGATAACAAACGAGTCCATTTGCCGTCTTTTTAGAAGTCTGGCTAAAATCAGTCCTGCAGCATCATCACCACGTCCAGCAACGCCTAATCCTATGAAACCCGGATTCATCCCAACTAAATCTATGAGTTTATTTATGGTATTACTCATCAGATATCCTCTCCGAGTTTTCGTATTTGCTCATAAGTAAAGACTGGCCCATCCACACACACGTAAGCCACGCCTATACAACAATGACCACATTTGCCCAGTCCACATTTCATGTATCTTTCTAACGTTGAAACTATGTTATTCGGATCAAATCCCAGATTTAATAGATCTTTTATAACAAATCTAAACATGACTGGGGGCCCACACACAAAAGCAATTGAATTAGCAACATCGATTTTAACTTCTGGTTTTTTTAACAATGCACCAACAACGCCAACGGCATGAGGCCATTTATCATCGCCCTTATCAACTGTGAGATAATATTCAAGGCCTTGTTTTTCCCAGACTGGCAATTCATCCAGGAACATTAAATCTTTAGGTGTTCGCGCACCATAAAACAGTTGAATTTTTCGATATTTATCTTTTTTTTCCAGGGCGTACTTAATGCAAGATCGTAACGGAATTAAGCCTATTCCGCCTGCAATGAAAATCAGGTCCTTACCTGTGTATGAGTCCATTGGGAACCCATTTCCGTATGGGCCTCTAACGCCAAAGATTGATCCTGGACGCAATTTGTGAAATGCTGCTGTTACACTGCCGACCTGTCTGATGCTGAAGAAGAGTTTACCTTCACCAGGGCTTGGCGGTAAAGAAGCAGGGAATTCGCCAGTACCAAAAACTGAAACTTGAGCAAATTGGCCTGGCAAAAAATTAGAAAACGCCTGCTGATCTGCTTCTTCTAAAAAATGCCAATAGAAGGATTTCACTCCGTCGATTTCATCTTTTACGAAATCGAGCACAGCCTTTTTTGGTAGGTATGGGTTATGTATGGATTGTCTATCCATTTTTAGAATTACATTGGTTAGTAACAATTGATTTTCTTAAAATCTCGACAACGGAAGGCATGCCGACATCACCATGACAGACACGACGGCATCGGCCACATCCAGCACATGCGACTGATAATTCACGCTGGATAAAGTAGTGAGCCAGTTTTCTAAAAAACCTGCGGTTGCGCCTATCGTGTATTGCTTTACGTGGGTTAAAGCCTCCAGCCATTCTCGTAAAACCTCCTAAGGCACAGGAGTCCCAAATCCTCGTTCTTACTACCTGGCCGTTTGGTCCTGAATGTTCACTAACAGTAAAACAAGTACATACCGGGCAAACATAAGTACATCCCCCACATTCAAAACACCGGTTTCCAATTAGTTCCCAGGTGTTTTCAGGCACTTTACCCTCAGTAATTAATCGTATCGCTGCCGAAAACCAACAGACTGCATTTGGCTTGAATTGATGTCTAACCCTTGCAAGGATCTCCCCCCGTTTATTCACGTGTGCTTGTGTGCACTTTTTAAAATAAGGAAATTTGAAAAACTCTTCACCTTTACTGTTACCAGCTACAACCATTAACTCGTCACCAAGATCCATCAGTTGAAGGTCGAAAAACTCTCTCGCCGCAGGCCCAGTGTCAGCACAAAGGCAAAAACAGTTCTCATCAATGTCTTGTTCTGTGTCTGTACAGACGACATTAACTAAAAATAAATTCCTGCGTCTACTTGCATAGTAAGGATCTGTAAACTTGCCACCTAAATAGAATCTGTCCAAATGATTTATTCCATTTAGATCACAGGATCTAATCCCAAAGATCGCTTTCCTGGTAGAATCAATGTTTTCGCTAAGTTCAATATCTTCCTTGTTTTTTCTGATATTAAGCAGCTGTTCAATGTGCGGGATCAAAAAACGTTTAGGAGGATAATAAGGATTGGGTAAATGTAGCTTAATGTCATTCTTATTATCGTCAGTGACTAAGTCAAAAGTACTATCATGTCCGCGGTTCAAAAAAGTAGCATAAACCTTGAAGCCTTCTTCTCGAAGCGAATCTACAATCTTCAAGACGTCACTCTTGTCTATTATTCGAGCTTTCATAATACCTGTTTTTCAATCTTCACAAAGACTGGACGTTCTCTGTAACCCATAGCTTGAACAGTTTCACCTATCAAGGATCGATCTGCTTCTTGAATAAAATATGGAACAAAAACGGTACCCTTTTTGATTTCCTTAGTAACACGAGCCCAGGAGGTTATTGAGCCGACTGAAGAAGAGATTTTAATGCAATCGCCGTCTCTGATCTTTAAATTAGCAGCATCCTCAGGGTTGATCTCAACAAACCCGTTTGGATAGTCCAGCAATAATGTCCGATACTCACGTTTTAGAATCTCACTGTGTTGGATCAAAACATTTCGATGCCAGTAGTAAAGTGACATTCCAAAAACGAGCGAAAACGGGTATTCTTCGGACGGTTTAGCGTCCAATACGATAAACGGCATCTTAGCGAATCTTAAACTTTTAGGTCGGATCTTATCCTCAAAAATATCTGATGTCCCCAGTGGTTTTTCTTTTGTGCAGGGCCACTGTTTCCCATAATCATTAGCTAATGACCGATAATTAATACCTTCATAAAACGGTACTACCTGACCGATCTCATCCATGATATCAGCAGAATCTTTGTAATTCCAATTTGCTCCAAGCCTATTTGAAATCTCTTTGATTTGTAGCCAACAGGGCAGGGGACCATCAGGTGGCATAACTACCTTTTCAGCAAGCTGGACACGTCGTTCAGTGTTAGTAAAAGTAACGCGTTCTTCACCAAAAGCTACCAATGGCAATACCACATGAGCAAATTGGGCAGTGCTGGTTAAAAATAAATGCTGTACAATAACAAGATCTAGCTTTTCTAATGTTTTCGCAGCATCACAAAAATATGCAGTTGAAACTGGATCATATCTAGACAGCCATATACCTTTAATATTACCGTCTGCGGCATTCTTGAGAGCCAGTCTTGCGCCGATACCAGGTTTTCTGGATAATTTACATTGCCAAAAACCCTCCAATGATTTGATCCTGGAATCCTCGTTAAGGTTTATATAGCCAGGTAATTTATCGGGAAGCATTCCCATATCGCATACGCCCTGAAGATTATTGTGCTCAGTTAAAGCAAAGATTCCGCCTCTGCCTGATCCGAGATGACCTGTTAATAAAACCAGGTTTATCATTGATTGAATACTTGAAGTCCTCCGGGTCTCGATGCCAGTTGAAAATAATAATGATGCACAATCGGCCGATGCATAAAGTTGCGCCGCTTCTTCAATAAGATTTGCAGGAACCCCGCTGGCTTCTGATGCATGTTGCAAATCAAATTGCAAAATCGACCCAATAAATTCCTCATAATCAGAACAATATTCTTTGATAAATCTACGATTGATAAGCCCACGATCGATTATAACTTTTGCCATTGCACTGTAAATCCATGATTCTGTTCCAGGATTTGGTTGTATGAAAATATCTGCATTTTCGGCAATACGGTTTCGACGGGTATCGATAACTATAAGTTTATTTCCTTTTAATTTAGATTGCAGGACCCGGCTGCCCACTGTTGGCAGTTGCATTGATAAATCTATGCTATCAACTATTATAACACCACTTTTATCAATGACCGAGATCGAAGATGTGCTAGCTGGATAGCCTATCATTTCTAAAAGAACATTGATACTATTGTTTGAATAAACGCCGGTACCATGGTCAACATTGTTTGTACCAATAACAGTTCTGGCTAGTTTTTGTAAAAGATAACTTTCTTCATTACTACAGCGAGGCGAATTAAAAAAAGCCAACGAATCAGGTCCATATTTGTTTTTTAATTCAACAATCTTTTGAGCAATAAAATCTATTGCGTCTTCCCATGAACATACCTGAAGTTGGCCGTTTTTATTTCTTAACAATGGCCTTAACAATCTATCTTTTGAATTTGTAATTTCATGGACATTCCATCCACGGATACACAATTTTCCTTTATTAACTGGATGCGAAATGCTTGGGTAAGCTCCTGTGATGACATTATTTTCGGTTTCCAAATAAATACCGCATCCAGTGCCGCAGAATGTGCAAGTTGTGAGCTGGTGACTCATTTTTCAAATTGGCTATAAATAATTCCCAGTAATTAAAAACAAAAGTTTCTAAATGTGAAGAAAAAACTCGCCTGGACCCATTTTTTATTTTTAATTAAATATAACATACATTGTGCGAAAATAACAATCCGTAGCCGGTAGTAAGGACTCATTTTTAACTCAACCGAACAACAGAAGACTTACAAGCAACCTCGTTTTATTTCTTCAAAACAATCTCGTATTCTGTTAACCTGTCATCCGTGACTTTAAATATGGTTCCGGAAGTTTTAGGAATTATCGCAGGTAACAAAATCTTGCCAATTGAAACAGCTAAATTGGCTAGATCTGCAGGTGTTAAACGGATTGTTGTTGCCGCTTTCATAAATGAAACTGATCCTGAAATTGAAAAATTTGCCGATGAAACATTTTGGATTCGGATTGGTCAGTTATCCAGGTTAATCAAAGAGTTTAAAAGTCGTAATGTTCGCTATTGCGTAATGGCCGGCCAAATATCTCCTAAAAGCATTTTTGACGTAAAACCGGATCTTAGAGCTCTCAAGCTGCTTCTAACGATTAAGGAAAAAAATGCGCATACCATTTTTGGCGCAATAGCTAAAGAACTTGAATCAGAATCTATTGAACTGATCGATGCAACTCCTATATTACGTCCGATTATTCCCGGTTATGGTTTCAGGCTTGGCCCAAGACTTAGTAAGAGCCAGGAATCTGATATTAAATTTGGCTTTAACATAGCTAAAGAGATCTCAAAACTCGATATTGGACAGTCTGTTGTAGTCAAAGATGGCATTGTTTTGGCAGTCGAAGCTTTTGAAGGGACTGATGAATGCTTGAAAAGAGGCGGTCGATTATGTGCAAAAGGTTCAGCCATTGCGATCAAAGTCGCTAAACCAAACCATGATAGACGTTTTGATCTGCCGTGTATTGGACCTCAAACGTTGGCCGTGTGCAAAGAAGCAGGGATCAATGTCCTGGCGATAGAATCAGATATTTCAATAATAGTAGAACTTCAAAAGGTCAGAGATCTCGCCACAAAGCTAGGCATCTCTGTAGTTACAGTCCCTTTGGACTAGGTCCAAAACCACTTTCGGTCTTATGCCGGGGACACCTTTAATTAAACTCAAACATCTAATTTGAGCTTAGGTTGTTTTAATTCTTGGAGCAGCTGTGGGTTTTCGTGATCATCAGCTATGGAATGGCGAATTCTTGAGAACCACCATTTAATACTGCGATCGAGATTTTTATTTTTGATATAAGAATCTAATTTATAGCCCCGGCCAAAGTCCAGTTCTAGTTGTTTCTGGTTTTTCATAATTTCTTCTCTAGCCGGACATGGACGATGCTTGCATCATCCATACCATAATATATATCGGCATTATCACTATTCAATTAAGGACTTTTATAAAAAAGTTAAAAATAGAGCACCTGTAAGTTACAAATTTGTGACATACAATTTAGCCGTCACTATCCCCTACTCCAGTGCATCTTTTATTTTAACCGTACCAATGTTGAGGAATTCTCAAAGAATTTTGGGGGTTTGTTGATAGAAAATTATGAATTTATGGTGGGCGATGAGGGATTTGAACCCCCGACCTACTGCGTGTAAAGCAGACGCGCTAACCACTGCGCCAATCGCCCAAATAAAACAACCGTGAGTAAATATAATAAAAAATTAAAATCTGACAATGGCAAATATTATGCTTCACATTATAAGTTTTTATAGTAATGATGAAAGAGGATATGAATAATAACGCCTCAGTCCGATATGTGATTAGCCGGTGGATAACGCCGCAGACCATTGAACTAAAGATGCGAGCGACGAATCGCGACATGGCTTTACAAGAACTTGTCTCAAAAGTGCCGGATATTGCGCATCAGCCTGCTGCAAAACAGATTTTATATCGCGCATTACAAGAACGGGAACAACTTTGCAGCACCGGAGTTGGTGATGGAGTGGCTATTCCACATGCCAGGAATGCATTAGTGGGGTTAGTAGATCATCCTGTAATTGTGTTTGGCAGGCATGAGACTGGTATAAACTTTGGGTCTATTGATGGACAACCTGCGAAATTATTCTTTTTACTGGTGGCGCCAACAGTACGGGATCATTTACAACTACTAGCCAGGCTGAGTAAGATTTTACGCGATCCAAAAGTACGTCAGGACCTTATGAAGGCTGAGACTGTAGAAAAGGTTATATCAATTATAAGGGACGCAGAGCAAAATTTATAGGTAATTCCTTAATGCAAAGCTCTGATTTTTAGAGCAGATTCATCAAGAAAAGAAAATTCCGAGTTTGACCACTTTTCTATTTAATATAAAATTCTACTCGGTTAAATTAATTCAGCAAACTTTATGAGACATACAATATCGGTGTTAGTAGAAAACAAGTTTGGCGTTTTAACCAGAATTGCTGGTTTATTCAGTGGGCGTGGCTACAATATAGACACACTGAATGTTGCACCTACCCAGGACCCCAGCAAGTCACGAATGACAATCGTAACAAGGGGCGATGACGCCACAGTAGAACAGATCGTCAAGCAGCTAAATAAGCTGGTAGACGTACTTGAGGTAATAGACTACGGAGACGGTGATTATATAGATCGGGAACTTGTCCTTATAAAAGTTTCAGTTAATGCCAAGACCCGGGCTGAAGTCATGCAGATTACTGACATTTTTAGGGCTAAAATTGTAGATGTTCAACATGACAGTTTAACTATAGAAGTGACTGGTAACGAAAGCAAAGTTGAGAAATTTATTGAGCTAATGCAACCTTTTAATATCATTGATCTAACCCGCACCGGTAAAGTTGCAATTAAGCGCTCCTGAGTTTTTATTCTTAGTGACTAAAGAAACTTTCTTCTTTTCAGTAAGTTGTTAAGAAATGGCAAATGATATTTTTATTGAGACGTCTGACAAATCAGATCAAATAATCTGGACTGATATCGTCTGTGTTGGGTTCGGCCCCGCCACAGCTGGTTTTTTGATGAAATTGTCCCGGGAACTTGAAGCCAGAATGCAGGCTGGCAATCCAGTGATGAGTCGTGTCAGTCCCGAACTACCTTTACAAGTTATTTGTTATGAACGGGCAGATGATGTGGGTTTTGGAGTTTCAGGTTTAGTCACTAAAGGCAGGAGCATTAAGCAACTGGTCAGTGAAGATGTATTACTGAAGATTCCCATGTCGTGCAAGGTGGAATCAGAAAAATTAGTATATTTGCTCGATCCTTACGGTGCATCCAAACGGTCAGTTTTTTTAAAGGCTTGCGATTCTCTGGTCGGAATCTGGAAAAGATTACTCAACTCTGGCGATAAGGCTATTGAGTTGCCTTTTATACCTGGTTTTTTGTCCAAGCATGATGGTTTAATAATGTCCATAGGCCAGTTTTGTCAATGGGCTGCTTCCGAACTGATGTTAAAAGGAAACGTCCAGATATGGCCTGGGACACCAGTGATTTCTCCAATAATAAGCCACAATCAGGTATTGGGGGTGAGGTTAGCCAGTCCTGATTCTGGAGTACATGATAATACGCAGAATGAAGTTGGACTAGAGATTCATGCTGGGTTGACAGTCGTAGGGGACGGTCCAGTGGGTGTTGTGGGGCGCATGTTAGATAAGCATTTTGGGTTGCCAGAAAACCACCAAAAGGATGAATGGGCTGTGGGCATGAAGGTTGTAATAGAAGTACCGGGTGATGCAGGGCTTGCTGCCGGTACTGTTATTCATACATTCGGTTACCCGGAACCTGAGATTTTTGGCTTTTTGTATATTCATCCCGATAATGTTATATCAGCCGGTATTTTTGTGCCGTCATGGCTTAAAAACCCTGTCCGCACATCATATAGGTATTTACAATATTGGCTTAAGCATCCGTATATAAATAGAATCATTAAAGATGGGAAAATTCGGTCGTGGGGTGCTAAATCTTTGCTTGAGTCTGGTATTCGTGGAGAGCCATTTTTGGTAGGCAATGGTTATGCCAGGATTGGTGAGGGCTCCGGGAGTACAAATGTTTTGTCTGGCTCAGGAGTAGATGAGGCATGGTATACCGGTGTGTTGCTGGCGGAGTCGGTTCTTGAGATATTAGACAAGAATGGAGATTTTACTAAAGAAAACCTGGAAAACACATACATAGTCAAACGAAACAACAGCTGGCTAGCAGCTGAAGCGTTGATTGCAAAAAATAGTAGAAATGGTTTTTCATCCGGGTTTATCAAAGGACTTATTGGAATGGCTCTGTCTGGATACTCGGGTGGAAAGATATACTTTCAAAGAGCCCATTCAGCCAGTCATGCTAATGTTGCAAAATTAGATGAATATTTTGCAGGGAAATTAACGAAGTCAGAACTAGAGACAATAATTAACAATAATTACTCTAAAGGCATTCCTGCACATGGCGAATTAATGGAAAGGATTGGCTGGCCAGAAATCAAATTTGATAATCAGATTTTCATTTCCCATCAGGACGCATTGATAATCGGAGGCAAGGTACAGGCTCCAGCTGGCTACAAGGCCCACGTACAATTTATTGACAAAGCAATTTGTCAGCGATGCACCGAAAAGACATGCATAGAAATTTGTTCAGGCCAGGCAATTATGCCCGGGCCTGATGGTGTGCCCGTCTTTGAACGAGAAAAGTGCGTCCACTGTGGGGCTTGTTTTTGGAACTGTACAAGATCAAATCCGATAGGATTGGATGGGACAAATATTGAATTTTCAGCTGGGCCAGGTGGTTTACACTCTTCAGAGAATTAATTCCATGAATCACGAGAAGTTTAATTTTACTACTCTTGAGCAAATTCTACAAAAGGCCAGCGAGCTAAATTTATTTTTTTATGTTTCGTCAGACTTTTCATGTTTTTGGAAACCAATAAAGACTTCCGCGATTGAGCTCGAAAACAGATTTGTAATACATCCTATGGAAGGATGTGATGGAAAAAACGACGGTAGCCCTGATGAACTTACATACCGCAGGTACCAGAGATTTGCTTTATCTGGCGCTGCTGTGATCTGGGTAGAAGCGACCTCTGTAGTAAAAGAGGGTAGAGCCAGTCCGAGACAGCTTTGGCTGCATAAAGACAATATTCGACAGTTTATTAATCTGTTAACTTTATCAAAAAAGGCGGCCCGTGAAATTTATGGGAATAGTTTCAAGCAAAAATATATTCTTCAACTAACGCATTCTGGGCGATACTCCCGGCCCGATGGGGTCCCCTGCCCTGTTCTCACTCATCGTAATCCAATATTGGATAAGAGTCTGATGATACCTTTTAACTATCCGATCATAACTGATAGCGAACTTGAGCGGCTAGAAGATTCATTCGTGGAAGCTGCTCGTTATGCATATGAATCTGGATTTGATGGTGTAGATATAAAATCCTGTCACCGGTACTTGATATCTGATCTTTTAGGGGCTTACACGCGTGAAGGCAGCAAATATGGTGGAACTTTCGAAAACAGAACCAGGTTTTTGTTGAATGTTATAGACAAGATAAAAAATAGTCTGCCCCAGGTCCTTATTACAACTCGGTTAAATGTATACGATGGCATAGCTTATCCATATGGTTTCGGAGTTGACAAAGAAAACGAGAAAAAACCAGACCTAACTGAACCATTAAACCTGATTAAGGAATTATCAAGTCGAGGTGTAAATTTGATCAGCATTTCAGTTGGCACGCCGTATTATAATCCACACATTAACCGACCATATGACACACCCATATTAAATGGGTACACCCCACAGGAACATCCGCTTGAAGGTATTTACAGATTTATATCCCTTGTTGATTTGATTCAAACTACCAAACCAGAATCTATAATTGTAGGCGCAGGATATTCCTGGTTAAGACAATTTTTCCCTTATTTTGCGGCCGGAGTTCTTCATAAAAAAGCAGCGTCACTGATTGGCATAGGAAGACTTGCGTTAGCATATCCTGAGTGTTTAAGAGACCTGCGTGAGAAAGGTTTTTTAGATCCTAAGAAAGTGTGTCAGACTTGTTCCTGTTGTTCTCAGATCATGCGCGACGGAGGTCAAGTTGGCTGTGTGCTAAGAGATAGTTCTATATACAGTCCAATTTTCAAAGCTGTTAGATCATTTAACACACCTGTTTAAACTAAGCAAACTTGTAATTTGAACAAAAAACTTTATTTTACTTTTCAAATTGAGATAATTTACTCATGACTGGTAAAATACCATTTAAAGAATTTTCTGCAGGTGATAGGACTCCCATTGAAGTCATAATGCGGCAGGCAAACGATTTCAAAAGAAATACGGCCCTTCATGGCGTGCTTGAAAACATACTCAATGCCATTTTAATTCTAAACAAGAATCGACAAATTGTTTATATGAATAGCAGGGCCGCCAAGTTAATGAATGTGGAGGATTATGAAGTTCTGCTTGGTTTAAGGCCCGGCGAAGCAATTCAATGCACGCATGCAAAAGATTCTGAATACGGATGCGGAACAACAGTTTTTTGCAAAGAATGCGGTGCAAATAAGGCTATCCAGGATGGATTTAATAGAACGCCCTCTGTTCAGGAATGCCGTATTACAAGAATTGTAGATGGTGAGATTCAGGCACTGGAACTATTAGTGATTTCATCGGAATACATATACAACAACGAACAGTTTTACATTGTTTCGTTGGCAGATATAAGCCATGAAAAGAGGCGACGCGCCCTGGAAAGGATTTTTTTTCATGATGTGCTAAATACGGCATCCGGCTTAAGCGGCGCAATCGAGATGTTAAAGATGTCTGCTAGTGCAGAGATAATGGAGCCTGTGCAACTGGCTGAGATGGCGCTGAATGAGTTGATCGACCAAATTCAATCTCAGCGGCAACTAATTCAAGCAGAGAACAATGAGTTGACTGTCAGCATCTCATTAACCAATACCATTGCAGAGCTGACCAGGTTAGTAAATATTTACACGCGACATCCCGTCTGCATCGATAAGCATTTAAAACTCAGCAGTGAATCGGAATCAATTGACTTTTATACAGACAGGGTAATACTGGGTCGGGTTTTGGGTAATCTGATTAAAAATGCATTAGAAGCCTCAACCAGGGGTGAGACAGTAACTGTAAAATCTGAGAAAAAAGGCGATGCCTACGTCTGTTTCAAAGTACACAATCCAGCCGTTATGCCAGAAAACGTGCAACTTCAAATCTTTAACAGATCTTTTACAACTAAAGGTGTTGGACGTGGCCTGGGGACATATAGTGTAAAGCTGTTGACTACAAGGTACTTAAAAGGCTCGGTCTCATTTATATCGAATAAAGAATCAGGAACAACTTTTGAAATATCTCTTCCATTAAATATCCAATCTATATCGGACCCTAAACCTACAGATAGTTAGCTTGATGAAAAATCCTGGTGCAACTGAATAAGCATTATCACAATACAAATAATAATAGTATTTATGGCTAACACTTTTGGGCAATTATTTAAGGTGACAACATGGGGTGAGTCTCATGGAGGTGCTGTTGGTGTTGTAGTGGACGGTTGTCCGCCAAGAATTGATATAGATATTCATGAGATTCAAAAAGAATTAGACAGGCGAAGACCCGGCCAGTCAAGCATTGTTACTCCAAGAGATGAGCCCGATACAGTTGAAATTGTATCCGGCGTTTTCCAGGGAAAAACTCTTGGTACGCCGATTTGTATGCTTGTCAGAAACAAAGATGCGCGTCCTGAGGCTTACGATGAGATTGCCCATAAATTCAGGCCATCACATGCTGACTTCACATATCAGGCCAAGTATGGCATTAGAAATTGGCAAGGCGGCGGACGAGCTAGCGCCCGGGAAACAATCGGCCGCGTAGCAGCTGGCGCAATTGCAAAAAAGTTTCTCAAACTCCATTACAATGTAGAGGTATTAGCATGCGTCGTGCAGATTCATTCGTTGAGAGCTTCAGTTGACCCTGACACCTTAACATTAAATCAAGTAGAAGCCACTCCGGTTCGTTGCCCGGACCAACAGGTGGCCCAAAAAATGATTCAATTAATTGAAGAGGTCAAAGCTTCTGGCGACAGTGTTGGTGGTATAATTCTGGGTATAGCCAGAGGCGTTCCCCCGGGTTGGGGTGAGCCTGTGTTTGACAAACTAGAAGCTGATCTGGCAAAGGCAATGTTGAGCCTGCCAGCCACTAAAGGCTTCGATATCGGCTCAGGATTTGACTCAGTTCTTATGAAAGGATCAGAACACAACGATCCGTTTTTTGTCGATAAAGGACAAATCAAGACCGTCACAAATAGATCTGGCGGTGTGCAGGGTGGAATTTCAAATGGCCAAACAATTTATTTCAGAGTCGCATTTAAACCGGTTGCAACTATCATGCGTGATCAGAAAACCGTAGACGACTCCAACCAGAATACCATTCTTAAGGCCAAGGGCCGTCACGATCCGTGTGTTCTTCCGCGCGCTGTGCCAATTGTAGAAGCTATGACTGCGTTAGTCCTGGCTGATCATGCGTTAAGGCATAAGGCTCAATGCCAATGGTAAACTCTATAGTTTACATAACTAATAATGAACAACCTTTTTGTTGTGTGCCAGCCCGACCTATTAATTTGAAGCCTAAATTTTGTTTTAAACCAATATCCTCAGTCAAAATTGCCGCGACAGACCATACATTTGCTAAATCGACAACTTTAATCATGCCTTTATCTCCGTAACCGACCTCGCTATTAGTCTCTGGGTCCAATATTACTGTTCGAGCCCATGGTGGAAACAGGAACTCTCTATCGGTAATAGAAGACACACTTGCACCTCTTGTATAGTTACAGTGCACGTCATAAGCCTGGGAACTAAGCTCACACATGCCGTACTCAGATATGATTCGGTTTAAACCAAGGGCTGTGGACTTTGAAATTTTTTTATATAATTCGGATTTAGGTATTTCCCGGATTCTTCCTTTGTAACCCCCAGTCTCAAAAATTAATGATTGTGGATGAAAAGAAAATTTTATGTTTTGACGCTCAAGCCAGGATATTAATTGAACCCATGAAAGGGCTGTCCCAAAACAAAAAATTCTCCTGCTTGCTTCGATTGCAGACCTGGTTGTGATTAGCCACTTATCGAAATCAATTATCCAGCCTTGATCGCTTATCTTTCCTACAAAGACATTCTCTGTTTGAGCAAACTTCTTTGCCAAACAATCAAACATATAAACCAAAGATGAATTAGGTGCCTCCGTTATAGCTGGTGTTAAAAAAATAAAAACGTAATCAGGCTCATCCAAAAATCTGTATTGTTGAATAACTGCTTTGTTAAACCACGTAACAACTGACATCTCATAAAGTTGTATGGATTGATTGTTATGATAATGTCTGGACTGTTGCTTAGCAGTAGTTCCACTTGATAGAAAGACAATACTTCTTTCAGCCTCAGGGATACTGGAAAACTCCATGTCTTTAAATGAGCTTGACGGTACTGCTGGTATATCCTTCCAGCTTTGTATGTTGTTGGGCCTTTTACCTAAGGCATTACAACATAGTCGATATGGCATGACGCTTGAGTATTGAACCTCAAAAAGTTCCAGAGCTAACTGACTAAATTCACTTTCAAGATCGCCACGTGACCCAGGATCAGTATGCAGGGATTTTTGAATGAAATCGTGAACCTTGTATTGAATGTCTATTAGCTTGTTCATATAGACTGCTGCTCAAATTGAACCATTTTTTGAAACGTCTTTTGAAACCAGTTTATTGTATGCTCTACAAAAAGGACAAATTCGATTTTCTACTTTCTTTTTAAACCAATTGCAAATGCCATGTGGATGTTTTCTGGCATTTTTGCATATGGGACATACCATACAAAACCTGGCCAAAATAACTGTTAACCTGTTCTCAGACATGGGTCTAAGTTTGTGCTAAAAATTTTCTAAATGCTTTTGCATCTGCAAATAAATGGCAGTTTTGGTGCATTTTCAAAAACGAAGCTGGTATATTTTGATTCACATCGCTTTTGATTACATGGTATAAAATATCAGCTTTGCTTTCACCTAGCACTAAAAGCCATACCTCTTTCGCATCCATTATTCTTTTCATTCCTACCGTGATACCAAGCTCTGGTGGGGAGACTTCCTTTTTAAAATAGCCTTTTGCTGATTTTCTGGATTGTTCATGTAATTTTACCACTCTTGTGGGGCTGTTAATTTCAGAGCCTGGCTCGTTAAGCCCTAAATGACCGTTTAATCCAAGTCCAAGCAGCATTAAGTCGAATCCATCCCCTACCCTAACCTCATATTCATCGATTCCAAAAGATTTATCCGCTTGGTTCGGTTTGAAATTAATCAATTCTAAATTTAAACCAGCAGGTGATAATAAATTTTCAACAATGAATTGCCCACAGAAGCCATGATCGTAGCCAGTGACTCCAATGTATTCGTCCAGGTTAAAAAGTTGTATGTTTTCTGTCCTGATTTGCTTTCTCCTAAATTTTTCAGCAAGCCTGGAATATAAAGAAACCATAGTATTTCCACTAGCAAGACAGATTTTCAGGCTTTGAGTTTGTAGACTGTTTACTTTGTTGATCAGTCTGGAGATAATTTCATTGGTCCAGGTATCTTCTGAATCAAGAATATGAAAGTTCATAGGATTAAAAATATTATCAACGCCTGGATAAATCAAATCTCTTGTTTTTATGTCGCAATTTTTATTGGTTTTTGATAGTTGTTTGATAATTGATTAAGTAAACGGAGAAATAGTCATGTTTAATTTACGCAATACAGTAAGAATGCTGATAGGGAGTATTACAATTGCATGTCTGTGTTCAGCTGATGTGTATATAGAGCAATATAAAAATGCAGCAGATGAATGGACTGGCGTATTCAAAAACTTTGTACTCCAGCCAAAGGAAGGCCCCTGGAGTGCATACTGGATTGGGCCAGCCCATATTCATTCTGATGAAAACGGTCGGGTGTTTTTATTAAGAAAAAAGTTTGTTGCCCAGGACCCTGCTGAGTTTTCGCGTGTGTATGTATCAGCAGACAGCAAATATAAATTGTGGGTTAACGGCAAGCCTGCCGCTCGCGGCCCGGTCAGGTTTGATCCGCAACATCAGCAATATGACGTTGTTGATCTATCAGGATTGATCAAGCCAGGCACAAATCTTGTAGCTGCTGAGGTTATTTACTGGGGACCTGACGGACCAATATTCCAAATGAGTGCTAGGCCAGGTTTCCTGCTTGAATGCTCTAAATTAAAAACAGATAAAACCTGGAAGGTTTTGGTAAATAATTCTCAAAGAGCTGCACCGTGGAATTGTGTGTATCGTATTCATGGCTATCTGGCAGGGAATTGGTTGGAAGAAGTTGACGGCAAAGATTTTCCTGTTGGCTGGCAATTTCCTGAGTTTGATGATACTTCATGGGCTAATGCCGAACAAATAACACGAGCAGAGAATTGGGGTGAAGGTGATACACGAGCGCCATGGAAGCTTATACCAAGGTCAACGCCACCGATGGAAGAACGAGCGGCGGTTCAGATTCAACCAGTACAAACAGGTGTAGTTAATGATACAAAAAGCTTTCCACCTTTCAGTTTTGAGACTAAACCCTTTGTCGAAAATCCAGCTTATCCGATTTCAATACCAAATGACAATAAAACATATTATGTGATCTTTGATGCAGGGAGATTAGTAACTGGATATCCGCAGTTTGAGTTTGAATCTTCAGCGGGGGCAATTGTTGAGATAATGTACGCAGAAGCCCCCAGTATCAATTTCAAAAAAGATAAACGAAATTCCCTGAATGATAAACGGGTCGAAGGATATGCCGATATTTATATTACCAGGGACGGCAAACAAATCTACGAGCCTTTTCTACATCGCACCTTTTGGTTTATACGCATAGCAGTTAAGACAACAGGCGAATTTAAAATTCATAATGTTAGATATAGATGGACTGGTTATCCCTTTGAAGAACGCGGAAAATTTGAATGTTCAGATCCGGAACTAAATAAGATCTGGACTACAGGATGGTATACCGCCAGACTATGTGCACATGAAACATATGAGGATTGTCCGTATTATGAGCAGCTTCAATATGTTGGTGATACCAGGATCCAGGCACTTATAACTTACTATGCATCAGGTGATCCACGGCTGCCAGCACTTGCCATAAGACACCTCAATGCATCACGTATTCCTGAAGGTCTAACATATTCCCGATACCCCAGCCATATATACCAAATTATCCCTGGATTTTCATTGTTCTGGATACTCATGCTTGATGATTATTATCAACACGTTGGCGACACAAATATTATCAATGAATGCGCAAGCGGTATTTTTTCTGTTCTGAAGTTTTTTGAAAATTACATTTCAGACAAAGGATTTATTTCGAATCCACCTTACTGGAACTTCCATGATTGGAACTTCGAAGGTGATGGAACCCCTCCCGGTTCTAAAGAAAATTGTACATTAACCACACTTCTTTATAAAGGTACATTAGATGCAGCATCAAGATTGTTCTATGCCACTGGTGATGAACAGCTCGGCTCCAGGTTTTCACAGCTTTCCAAACAAACAGCCGACGCTATCAATAAATGGGCCTGGTCCGACTCAGAAGGTCTATATACTGACGGCATACAAACTAAATCGCTAAGTCAACACGTAAATATATATGCCATTCTCTTTAATGTGGCAGATGAAAATAAAAGACAGAAAATTGCACAAAGATTATTCACTGATTCAAGGCTGCGCCAAACAACCTTTTATTTCGCCTACTATCTACATCAGGTGGCCTCTATCCTGGGCAAACAGGATTTCATCCTTAATGATCTTGGAAGATGGAAGGCCATGTTTGATTCAGGCACTTCAACCTTTTGGGAAACACCAGGTAATTCAAGGAGCGACTGCCATGCTTGGTCTGCATCTCCCACGTGTGTGCTTATGCAGGAGATACTTGGTGTCAGGCCGTTAAAACCCGGATACGCAGAGGCGCTGATCAAGCCGTACACACAGAAGTTAAAATGGGCCCGTGGATCAGTCCCAACACCACAAGGCCAAATTAATGTTCAATGGGAAAAAACAGATAAATTTATAATAACTGTTGACATACCGCAATCTATCAAAGGAATCATAGTAATGCCATCAGGGGAAAAACACACTGCCGGCCCCGGAAAACATACTTTTACGGAATGAATCGTCACTAACCAGTACTAACATCGCTCAAGGAATTCTAACATGATATCGAAAAAGCCTTGGTCACCAGATGATGTCGCTAAGTTTCTGATTGTATTATTCGGATTCTCAACTGTTGGTTTGATTGTTAACCAGATACTGGCTGGTATCGGGCACGCCAGCCACGATGGTTTACCACCTTTTATTTCATTTTTAGTCGGAACAATCACATTTCACGGAGTTGCATTAGTTTTGATTGTGGAATTATTTTATAGGTACTCCATTCCTTTAAATTCGATGCTTAAATTTGAGTTCCCACATTTGATCAAGGCTCTAGCATTAGCTGGTGGACTAGCTATTATTGTGATTCCCATAACAATAGCACTCGCCCAGGTATGTTCCGAAGTCCTGGAAAAATTAAGCCTTAATTCTGAACCTCAGACCTTAGTTAAAATGATTCAGGAAAAAAAGGTGTACTCAATATGGCAAAAACACGTTTTTATTTTTACAGTTCTTATCATTGCGCCCATTATCGAAGAAACCGTTTTTAGAGGCATCATCTATTCCACAATAAAACAAATGGGGTTCCCAAAGCTTGCACTTTTTGGAACGTCGTTCCTTTTTGCAATAGTTCATGGCAATTTGATGATATTGATACCGTTGACCTTTCTAGCCATAACCCTTTCCTGGCTTTACGAACTTACAGATAACCTTATAGCCCCCATATTCATGCATGCACTGTTTAACGGGGTGAATTTATATTTCCTGATGAATAATTCATCGTAGATTTTCAATAACAATGGATGAAATTCAATTAATAAATCTAATCACAAAAAAATTGCCATTGGATAATTCTGTCATTGTTGGTCCTGGCGATGATTGTGCTGTGCTCGATCTAGGCTTTGCTGATGAATTTTTACTTTTCAAAACTGATGCAGTAGTTGAATCAATTCATTTTGAACCGTGCACACCTCCTGAAAAAATAGGCCGAAAAGCAATTGGCCGATGCCTTAGCGATATAGCTGCTATGGGCGGCAAACCATTATATGCAGTAGTTACTATGGGCCTTACCAGTAGTTTTGAGCTCGATTTTGTTCAAAGGCTTTATGAGGGCTTAAATGCGTTAGCGCTTAAATACCATGTGTCAATCGTTGGCGGCGAAACCACTGAAACACCTGCCAAAACCTTTATCTCAGTCGCTATGATCGGAAGTGTTCAGAAAAACAGATGTGTCTATCGCAGGGGAGCAAAACCAGGAGATCTAATACTGGTTACTGGTGAATTAGGAGGCTCTATTTATGGCAAACACCTCGACTTTGAACCCAGAATCGCTGAGGCTATTTGGTTAACTCAAAATTTCAAAATCAACTCTATGATAGATATAAGTGATGGACTAGCCTCAGACCTCAGACATATCCTTTCAGCATCGGCTGTTGGAGCAGAGCTGGATGCTGAAAAAATCCCTATTTCTTCTGCGGTATCTGAAAAAGTCAAAGAAACTTTTGTTACTCAGAACATATCCAGTAAATTGTATGCTGCATTGTGTGATGGCGAAGACTTTGAACTCTTATTTACCATCGACAAAAAATATCAGGATGAACTCATCATGAAATGGCATGTTGCATTTCCGGATCTTAAACTTTCAATCATTGGAAGAATTATTCCCGAGTATGGGCTTTTTATTAAAATCAACAACAAGGTTGTTGAGTTTTCCGATCACGGGTATATTCATTTTAAAACCAAAAAGTAACATTTAAAATGCCAGAGCTGCTCTCTACATCGCCTGAAAATACATTTAATATTGGAGTGAACTGGGGACTTCAATCCCAAAAAGGCTGGGTCCTGGCCTTATCCGGCGATCTTGGTGCAGGAAAAACCCAGCTAATAAAAGGCCTGGCTCATGGCCTCGGCGTAAGCCAGATTGTCAAATCCCCAAGCTTTGTGCTCATAAACATATATACTGGTGGCAAACTACCACTGTTTCATATGGACTTATACCGGCTAAACTCACCCGACGAAATATATACTGCCGGATTAGATGACTATATAGCACGCCAGCAGGGAGTCTGCGCTATTGAATGGGCCGAGAAATGGTGTGATTTAAAAAATTATAAACCTAAGTTACTGAGAATTGTCGAAATCAAGGTGATCGGTCAAAGTAAAAGACTTATTGTTTATGAAGATATTAGCAATTGAATTTTCTTCATCCCACAGAACCATTGCGGTGTATGACACAGATAATCCATCAACCCCACCTGTTCAGTCCGAATACGACAGACCGGACCACACACCCGCTTTTGAAATGCTGGATTCTCTGACATCATCAATAGAATTTAAAAAAGATGAAATCGGTGTCGTCGGCGTCGGCATAGGCCCCGGTTCGTATACCGGTATAAGAATCGCCATAGCAATAGCTCAGGGACTGAATGTGTGTAATAACGCCCAAATAGTCCCTATTACAAGTTTTGACTGCATGGCAAAACAGTTAGCCGATTCCAACCGATCTGGATTATTTCACTTAGTCGTGGATGCGCAAAAGAATGAATTGTGTAATGCAACATACCGGATTGAAAATGGAAAATATGAAATAGTTGAACCCATGAGTCTTATACCTATCTGTGAATTAGAAGAACTCAAAAAAGACGGCGCAGTTATTGCCGGTCCTGACCTTGAATCAATAGCCCCAAATATAGAAACACTTTATCCTGCTGCCTCAACATTAGCGTTATTGACCGCGAGCTCTAGTGAGTTTGTTCCTCCTGAAAAACTTGAGCCTATTTATTTAAGAAAAACTTCTTTTATCAAGGCAGCGCCCCCGCGGTTTATAATATCTGATTCTCCTGAACAACCTTGATCCACAGATGTTAAATTTGATACAGATCATATCATCATGATATGTAGATAAATGTATTGACCAATTAGATGTTTTCGGTAACTTGATCTTACCAGCCAGATGTGCCTGGCAAATAACTATAAAGTCTTTTCACTGTGAAAAATAAAAAACATAAAAGTGAGCTTATCCATAAACTATTAAAAGAAAAAATCCTGATCCTCGACGGGGCCATGGGCACAATGATCCAATCATATAACCTTTCAGAAGCCCAGTTCCGATCAAGCAGGTTCCGAAACCACCCTATTAACCTGAAAGGCAATAACGATGTTCTTTCACTGACGCAACCTGAAATAATCCAGCAAATTCATTCGGCATATTTACTCGCCGGCGCCGATATCATAGAGACAAACACCTTCAATGCCAACCCTATATCCATGGCCGACTATCAGCTTGAGGATTATGTATTGGAGCTGAACGAAACCTCGGCCAGATTGGCATCGACTGTTGCGGATCAGTGGACCCTAAAGACGCCGGACAAACCCAGATTTGTCGCAGGATCTATCGGCCCAACAAATAAAACAGCGTCCCTATCCCCGGACGTCAATAACCCAGGGTTTAGGGCTGTAACCTTTGACAACCTTGTCTATGCTTATGAAAAGCAAATCTACGGACTGATCAACGGAGGTGTCGATCTGCTGCTGATTGAGACTGTTTTTGATACGTTAAATTTAAAAGCAGCTCTGTTCGCTGCTGATAAAGTAATGACCGACCTCTCGATCCACGTCCCAATAATGATTTCTGTGACCATTTCCGATGCCAGCGGCAGAACGCTTTCAGGACAAACATTAGAGGCCTTCTGGAATTCCATATGCAACTACGATATCCTGAGCATAGGCCTGAATTGCGGGTTTGGAGCTAAACAGATGCGCCAATTTGTCGAAGAACTTTCCAGCCTGGCAGCCAGTAAGTATGTAAGCTGTTACCCAAACGCAGGTCTGCCTAATGCTTTCGGTAAATATGATGAAAGTCCTCAAGAAACCGCCGAAGTATTGAAAGAATTTGCATTAAATGGATGGGTCAATATCGTTGGAGGATGCTGTGGTACTACCCCGGACCATATCCGGGCTATTGTCAAAGAAATCTCAGGAATTAGCCCCAGAACTCCGCCTTCCCCTGACCATTACACCAGATTGAGCGGACTTGAGCCCTTAACAATTAAGCCTGATTCGTTATTTATTAATATTGGTGAGAGGACAAGTGTTGCCGGCTCTCCAAAATTTGCATCGCTAATCAAAACCGGACAATTCGAAGAGGCCGCCAAGATAGCAAGACAACAAGTTGAAAATGGCGCGCAGATAATAGACGTAAACATGGATGAAGCCCTGTTAGATTCGGTATCTGCCATGACCAAATTTCTTAATTTAATCATGTCAGATCCGGATATAGCGCGCGTGCCTGTCATGATAGACAGTTCTGACTTTAATGTTATCGAGGCTGGTTTAAAATGTCTTCAGGGTAAAGGAATTGTTAACTCAATCAGTTTAAAAGCCGGCGAATCAGTCTTTAAAGAGCAGGCCAGAAAAATCTTAAAATATGGTGCTGCAGTGGTTGTCATGGCGTTCGATGAACAAGGCCAGGCAGTAACCAAAGACAGAAAAGTCCAAATCTGCAAAAGGGCTTACGAAATACTAACACGGGAAGTTAAATTCCCGCCAGAAAATATCATCTTCGATGCGAACATTTTAACAATCGGCACCGGCATGGATGAACATAATAACTATGCCGTGGAATTTATTGAAGCAGTCAGAGAAATTAAAAAATCCATTCCCTATGTAAAAACCTGCGGTGGTGTTAGTAATTTATCTTTTGCGTTCCGGGGTAACAATTTAGTTCGCGAAGCCATGCACTCTGTCTTTCTCTATCATGCAATCAAGGCTGGCTTAGATATGGCAATAGTCAACCCCGCTCAGTTAGCCATATACGAAGAGATCCCGGAAGACCTACGGAATCTGGTAGAAGATATAGTATTAAACAGAAAACCGGATGCCGCTGAAGAATTGATTAAATTTGCTTCTACACTTAAAAATGAGGTTAAAGAACAAACATCTGAGCAATCGTGGAGAAATGCACCGTTGGAGCAGCGGCTTTCTCACGCATTAATAAAGGGAGTCGCTGACTTTATTGAACAGGACATTGCTGAAGCACTTCAAAAGTATGATAACCCATTGGATATTATTGAGGGCCCGTTAATGGATGGCATGAAAGTCGTTGGAGATTTGTTTGGCGAAGGGAAAATGTTCTTACCGCAGGTTGTTAAAAGCGCTCGGGTAATGAAGAAGGCCGTTGCCTGTCTCATGCCAGCCATGGAAAAACATTTACAGAAGACTGGGCCAACCAAAGCTGGGAAAATAGTCCTGGCTACAGTCAAAGGGGATGTTCACGATATCGGTAAAAACATAGTAGGTGTTGTCCTTGGTTGCAATAACTATGAAGTAATAGACTTGGGAGTAATGACACCACCAGAGAAGATTATTAATACAGCAAAAGAAGTTAGAGCTGACATTGTAGGTCTGAGCGGTCTTATTACTCCATCTTTAGAAGAGATGGTGCATGTGGCAAAAGAAATGAATCGAGCTGGTTTCAATATCCCACTTTTGATAGGTGGCGCAACCACCAGTAAAATGCACACAGCAGTAAAGATTGCGCCTGTTTATTCTCAACCTGTCGTTCATGTTATTGACGCATCGAAAGTTGTTACTGTGGTTTCAAACTTATTAAACCCTGAGACCAGAGAAAAATTTGTTAGTGAGATCAGACAGCAACAGGAATCGTTGCGTCAGCAGTTCGAAAATACATTACAAGGTCCTATTCTTACACTGGATGAAGCCCGACGCCGCAGGGCACATTATAACTGGTCAGAAATAGACATTCCAAAGCCAGATTTCTTAGGCGTAAAAGTAATTAAAGACCTTTCACTGAAGGAGTTACTTGATTATATAGATTGGTCTCCGTTCTTCCACGCATGGGAACTACGTGGCAGGTATCCGTCTATATTTAATGATCCGGTGATTGGTTCGAAGGCAAAAGAATTATTTAATGACGCCACCAAGCTTTTGCACGATATAGTAGAGAAAAAGTTATTAACAGCCCACGGTGTGTTTGGGTTTTTCCCCGCTAATAGTGTCGGTGATGATATCGAAATTTATACTGACGAATCGAGGAAATGTGTGCGTGCAGTAATTCACACCCTCAGACAACAAATAAAAAGGACCGATGACCAACCAAACTATGCACTAGCAGATTTTATTGCACCTAAAGAAACAGGCATTTCTGATTACATTGGCGCATTTGCCGTGACTACAGGCCATGGGCTTGAAGAACTTTGCAAGAAGTTTGAGTCCGAACACAACGATTATTACTCTATTCTAGCTAAAGCATTAGCTGACAGACTGGCAGAAGCCTTTGCTGAATATCTTCATAAAATCGCCAGAGTCCAATGGGGCTATGGTGTGAATGAAAAATTATCAAGCGAAGATCTGATTCGCGAAAAATATAGAGGTATAAGGCCCGCGCCAGGGTATTCTGCATGCCCGGACCATACAGAAAAACTGACAATCTTTGAACTAATCAATGCTACTACTAATACAGGCATCAGATTAACAGAATCTTATGCAATGCATCCGGCCAGTTCTGTTTGTGGCCTGTATTTTGCACACCCGGAATCAAAGTATTTCGCTGTGGGCAAGCTTGGCAAAGACCAGATCCTGGATTACCAGGCCAGAAAAGCTATGCCATTAGAGGAAATAGAAAAATGGCTGAGACCATACCTGGCTTATAAAGCATGAGTCACAGTCCGTTTGCATCGGCTACTTGACTAATTCAGCACAAAAATAGTGTCTCGCGGCTTTATTAAAAATCCTTTTCCAAATTCACACTCTTATGCTAGAAAATTATACCTATGAAAATTAATAGCAATTTACTGAATGGCTTTTCTGCAAAAAACGCATGTGTTTTGATGGCAATTGCAATTGTCTTTATGAGTTCAATCTCAAACGCAGTTGTTTATGAGCCAAATTGGGAGTCACTGGATAAACGCCCGGTACCAGAATGGTATCTGGATGCAAAGTTCGGCATATTCATTCATTGGGGCGTTTATGCGGTACCAGCCTGGGGGCCTCCAAAGTCATACTCCGAATGGTACTGGCATAATATCAGTAATAAAAAAGATGATAATCCATGGTGGCAATTTCATAAAAAACATTATGGAGAGAATTTTGAATATAAAGATTTCGCTCCTATGTTTAAAGCCGAACTTTTTAATCCTGATCAATGGGCCGATATTTTCTATAGATCAGGAGCTAAGTATGTAGTCATAACCTCAAAACATCATGATGGTTTTTGCATGTGGCCCAGCAAACAGGCTAATTTGTCATGGGGTCGGCCATGGAATAGTGTCGATATCGGACCTAAGCGTGATCTGCTCGGTGAACTAGCCGAAGCTGTCAGAAAGAAACCCGGCATGAAGTTCGGTTTCTATTATTCACTGTATGAATGGTTCAATCCGCTTTGGCTAAAAGATCGACAAGATTATGTAATAAATCATATGCATCCTCAATTTAAGGACGTTGTCACACGTTATAAACCATCGATAATATTCAGCGATGGTGAATGGGATTTAACATCTTCGGAATGGAAAAGCCCCGAATTATTAGCCTGGCTGTTTAATGAATCCCCGTGCAAGGATGAAGTGGTTGTAGATGACCGCTGGGGGAAAGAAACCAGACATAAACATGGTACTTATTTTACAACAGAATATGGTGCAGGAATGAAAGACGCTTCACATCCCTGGGAGGAAAACCGCGGCATGGGCTATTCATATGGTTATAACAGGGCCGAAACAATCGACGATTATAAGTCAGTCAGGGAATTGATTATTATGTTAGTCGATCTGGTGAGTCGTGGTGGAAATTTGTTACTGGATATAGGACCAACATCAGACGGCAGGATCCCGGTTATTATGCAAGATAGATTGATCGAGATCGGTAACTGGCTGAAAGTAAACGGCGAAGCAATCTATGGCACACGTCATGCCGGCAGAGATTGTCAATGGTCCGAAGGAATTAGGCCTAAACAAGGATATAAGGAATTTCAGGAGGAGTACAATGTCATGAAACAAATTGGCTGGACTCCCAAAAACGGCCAGGCGGTTAAACAGGTATTTTTTACTAAAAAACAAGATACCATCTATGCCATTACTCCCGGCTGGCCAGGAAAACAGCTGGTTATCAAAAATATCAAATTATCCAAGGACTCTAAAGTTTCATTACTTGGAGTGAATCGAGATATCCAATTTTCTATAAACGGTGATGATCTTGTGATCATAACACCAACCCTTAATAGCGATGAACTCCCCTGCTCTTACGCTTTTACTTTTAAAATAACTCAGGCAGAGTTATTACCAGAAAAATAAGAATTCAAATTGCATAAATACTATGAAAACAGAAATTAACCGAAGGCGATTCTTAAGATTAACCGGGACAGTAGCGGCTGCAGCTGCTATAGCCCCATCAATAGGATTGCTTGCACAAGACCAGACTCAAAAAGTCGTTCTTGGTTTTGTAGGGTGTGCACACATTCATACCCCAGGGTTTATTAACCTATTGAAAGGTAGGAATGATGTAATAATTAAATCCGTCTGGGATCACGATGAGGCGCGCGGCAAACAACGCGCAAATGAAGTAAAAGCTACCTTTGTTCCAAAAGTAACAGACGTATTGTCAGACCCTGAAATCAAAGGCGTTATTATTTGCTCAGAAACCAACCGACATTTACCACTTGTGCTTGAAGCAGCCAAATTCAAAAAACACATGTTCGTGGAAAAGCCACTGGGAATAACCGCCAAAGATAGCTTTAAAATGGCTCAAGCCATTGAAGATGCAAAGGTCATATTTACCACAGGATATTTCATGAGAACTGATCCCAAACATATCTTCCTGAAGGAACAGCTCGCTAAAAATAGCTTCGGAAAAGTTACTAGAATTCGTGGCGCAAATTGCCATAACGGATCACTCGGTGGTTGGTTCGACAAAGAATGGCGCTGGATGGCAGATCCGTCCCAGGCTGGTGTCGGTGGGTTCGGTGATTTAGGCACACATTCACTCGATATTATGATGTGGTTGATTGGTGATGTGGATTCAGCCACGGCTTCGATCAATGTGGTTACCGGCAGGTACGGTACTTGTGACGAATCCGGAGAAGGAATAATGAAATTCAAAAACAATGTAGTTGGAACTTTAGCAGCTGGCTGGGTCGATATTGCTAATCCGGTTACATTAGAAATAAGTGGAACTGAAGGTCATGCAGTTATAATAAATGGTCAATTGTTCTTCAGGTCTTCGAAAGTCCAGGGGGCAGACGGAAAGAAACCGTGGGAAGACCTTCCAGGTGCGCCTCCAGCACCCATGCACCAGTTCGTAAATGCAATCAAGGGAGATAAGAGCATGCCCCTGGTAAACGCCATTGAAGCAGCAAAAAGAGTAGCTGTAATGGAAGCAATGTACAATGGATCCAGGACTGGACGCTGGGTCAAGGTCCAATAAATAATTAGATCAACAGTTTCTGAAATATTGAATCAAGCCACTGGTCACCCCAGTGGCTTTTAATTTATTGGTAATCCTGTCAAATAACACTCATTTTCAGTTCAGGATATTCATTCCAATATCTTCCTTTGAACACGCTACTATTGGCTTGCTGGGTGTGCATTTTGGATTATTGTTTAGAAAGGGGCATAGTTCTGGAGCGGGTGAAGGGAATCGAACCCTCGTCTCAGGCTTGGGAAGCCCGCGTTCTACCATTGAACCACACCCGCATTTTTGCAAATCAATTATATTATTTGAGGCATCAAGTCAAGCCTGAAATAGTCAGGATTAACTGCATGGTCCATAAAACTCCTCGATAATCTCCCTAAATTTATTTTCTCCAACATTGACAATCTTCATTTCACGCAGTGCATTTTCTGGAGAATCGCTGGCATGGGCTGCATTAACCATGACTGATTGGCCGAACTCGCGTCGGATAGAACCCGGTGGTGCTTTTGATGGGTCGGTTGGACCGAGTACATCTCTAATTTTTCGCACTGCATCCTGTCCCTCGTAAATCAAAGCAATGCTTGTTTCTGTGCCGGGCTTTGACCAATCGGCTTGGTTTAGTTCAGAAGGCTTATGCCCGGACATAAATTTTACTATGTTTTCAAACTGTTGATCTGCAAAAGTGGGTGATAAAATTTCAGCTATTTTCTGGCATAATTCGTGAGAAATGGAATAATTGAATGCATTTTCCAGAGCGTTTTTACAGTGGTCAGCTATTTGAGGTATTAGTTTGGTCTTTAAAACATCTTTAACAGGCGCATAGAACTCCATAGCCTGACTTACGCTCATTTTATGGACTTTAATACCGATGATGTAAAGGCCGGTTCTAGAGAAAAAATCTATCATGTTACCGGGTCTACCACTGGCAAACTTGAAATTATCAGGCTTTAATAAAACCAGAGTCCTCTCAATTTTTTGGCCTTCAGGATATTTAATAAGATTTTCAAGCACACCTCCGTCGGTGTCCGAGTACTTTGCCCAGAGTTTGAGTTTTTGAACGGCCTCATCTGCGTCTGGAGCAGCTAAAACAGCAGGCTCAAAGTATCGAACCTGACCATTTATATCAAAGATCAAGTCACCGTATGTATCGCGAATTGTTTCGCCGCCTAGTCTGTCTTTCTGAAAATTTCCCACGACTTCACGGACTTTTTTGACTGCATTTTCACCCTTGAACAACAGAGCCATCACGCGGCGGCGTTGACCGGTTTTTTGATCTGGGCCTATATGATCTATAACATATTCACGAATTAATTGTTGAATGAATTTATCTTGAGGATCTTTGCTCGATATTATCATTTCAGAATATTCACTGATCAGCTTACTGCCGGGGGCAAACATTCTTGCTGCAACCAGTTCTAAACCAGTACGCGCAATTAAACGCGATATAATGCCACCTGTCCGTGATTTCGAAAGAGAATATGGCGTAACAATGACGTATGCTAATTGTTGGTTATTATTATTTTTCATATAACATTAAAATGCCATTAGTTAAATTAAGAACATGCTTGATTTAATTGACTGGTTAAAGTCCTGTTTTTTGTGCTTAATATTTTAAACATAAACGAGCCACAAACAGCACATTTGCCCTTTATTGCCTTACGCCCGTCCACTAAAACCACATCAATTACTTCGACGAATTCCCTCTTCGCCTTACATTTAATACAATAACCTACTTGCTGCATAAACAACAGTTAAGTTTTAAAGACTCAGTCAACAACTAATTAAATTATTTACAAATCCAATAGATCGTCAACAATTTAAACTTAAGGTCAGATAAACCTGGTCTATCAAGCTCTGGAGATTATAAAGTTGATATATTTGACGGGTTTTTATAGATTAACTTTGATTTTGTTTGTAAAAACTAACACATGAAAACACTTGGTCAGCTTAAAATAGGATTTATAGGCTCAGGGAAAATGGCAACGGCTCTTGCCTTAGGCCTGGTAAAATCTGGGATTATAAAAACTGATAGTATTGTAGCCTCAGACGTTATAGCCCAAGCCAGAGATTCTTTTGCCCAAAAAACCGGAGCCCATGTCCTGGACAACAATATTGCCCTGGTAAATAAAACTGATGTTATAATACTGGCAGTTAAGCCAAACAGTGTGTCTTCTGTGTTGCGCGAGATTCATCAGGCCTTAGAAGGGAAACTGTTAATTTCTATTGCTGCGGGAATTAATCTAAAGACTTTGATCGAATCAACTCCTCACTCAGCTCGAATAATCAGAGCCATGCCAAATACGGCTGTTTTGGTATCGGCTGGTGCAACAGCGTTTACCTGCGGTCCAAATGTGTCCGAAGAAGACAAATCAATTGCATCTGCTATTTTTTCTTCCGTTGGCTTAGCCGTTTCTGTTCAGGAAAACTTATTAAATGCTGTTACCGGGTTGAGCGGCAGCGGTCCATCTTACGCTTTTTTGATAATTGAAGCGATGAGTGACGGAGGAGTTGCTTGCGGATTACCACGTAATTTAGCCACACAATTAGCTGCTCAAACATTGTTAGGCAGCGCAAGAATGGTGCTTGAACTTGGATTACATCCTGGCGAACTTAAGGACATGGTTACAAGTCCAGGCGGAACTTCTATTGAGGGAATTCATCAATTGGAAATTAACGGGGTTCGTGGAGCAATTATTAGTGCCATTAGAGCCGCAACAAACAAAGCTAAAACTCTGTCTTCCTGAAATAGCATTTTTCCAAATAATAGGTCAAAAGCCTCTTTATTTTTTAAAAAATTTAATATGGCGGGTATTTCAGTTCATAGGCCAAGAAATGTAGATTGGAAACGGGCAGCAGGCCTTTTATATGGTGATATAGGCACAAGCAAGGCCTATGTAGTTGGGCTTGCTTTTTTAGCTGCTGGTTATTCATCTCTACCAATACTATTGTTGGTCGGGATATTAACTGTAGTTGTAGGCATTAACTACGTAATCATTTGCGGCTTGTTTCCTAATGGTGGTGGAGTTTACTCCTCTGCGCGAACTCACTCAAGGTTCCTGGCTGTACTTGGAGCATTAATGTTAGTTGCAGACTTAACAGTTACAGCTGCGATTAGTGGTTGGACCGCTATTAGCTATTTCGGTGTATCTAAAGATCATGTGGCAACTATCACCGTAATAGCTGTTCTGATAATTGGAATATTGAATTATTTTGGACCGAAACATACCGGAAGCTTTGCTATTACGTTAGCAATGCCGATGGTATTTGTTGTAGTGACAGTCATATTATTAAGTTCTCCATACCTTACTTTTCAGTATCTAACGCCATTACCACGTGAATTCACACATAACTGGATAATTTTTACAAACGTCATACTGGCACTTAGTGGTATCGAGACAATCGCTAACCTGACTGGTATCATGAAGTTGGATCCCGACAGTACAATCGAAAAACCCAGTGTTAAAAAGGTTGCTACAAAATCTGTTCTTTTAGTAATAACCGAAGTTTTTTTGGGCACAGTCTTTCTGGGATGGGCTATGGTCTCTATACCACCAGAAATGTCAGACATACTAAAAAACCGTCAGGACGATATGCTAAGATTCCTATCTGAATATTATGGAGGACTTTTTCTCGGTAACGACTTTGGACTGGTTTTCGGAATGATTACGGGCGTCATTATTGGGCTCTTACTACTGAGTGGAGTTAATACAGCCATTACAGGGTTGATCAGTCTGTTTTATATGATGAGTCAGGATGGAGAGATGCCCAGATCGTTTCTAAAGCTTAATAAGTTTGGAGTTCCATGGCTCCCCATGCTGCTGGCAACAGCGTTGCCTCTCACCGTGTTAATATTCTCTAACAATCTGGAAGCCTTGGCCAGCCTGTATGCAATAGGCGTAGTAGGCGCAATTACTGTAGCCATTGGATCTTGTGTTTTCAATAGCAAGCTGCCCCTGAAATGGCCATATAAAATATTCATGGGTCTAACATTTGCTGTATTATTTTGTGTGGAGGTGACCATAGCTAAAACAAAACCAGATGCGCTATTTTTTGCTGTCTGCGTTATAGGTTCTGGACTTGGCCTTAGATTCATAGCGCAACGCAAAGCTGGTCTTAGAACTGTTACAGTCTCTAAAGAATTAGCAGAGGTAGTAGGAATGGAAAATCCGGAGTCGTTAAAAATTGACACTCCAGCTGGACAATCAATTCTGGTTGCAGCAAGAGGAATAACCCCGGTATTAAAATTTGCAATAGAGGAAGCTAAATTGCGAAAAGCGACGATCTACTTATTGTACGTGAAAGAAGTCTCTGTTATTTCAACTCGTCAACCTCAAACCCCAATCCAGAATATCTACCCCTCACCACCATCAGCAAATGATACGTCAGAATCTAAAACAATTTGCAACGCCCCCTGGTTGCAAGATGATAATGCAGCTAAGGTAATTTGTCATATGTTAAACCTTGCAAAAGCAAATGATATATCTGTTGTGCCTCTTTATATGGTAAGTGATGATACAGCGGGCACAATCCTGGACATTGCCGCAACCCTGGCTGTCGACACTTTAATAATGGGTTCAGGACATCGCGCTTCCATTGTTAAAATCCTTAAAGGTGATATCGTTAATGAGGTCGCAAATAACCTTCCGGACTCTATTAGATTACTAATTGTCGGATAAACGAGATCTCAACCTTGCATCTATCCACCCATTAGGTTAGTGAACTGCCGCTAATGCAGCCACCGGACCCTGCACTAAAACCTGCAATTACAGCTATGAACCCGAATCGTTACGATGTTTTAATGTTTTGCAAATCCGGTGAATTATTGCATTCAAATCCTGGATGAAAATAGAAAAAAAGTACATGACTTGCGTTTATTGGATAAATGCGCTTCACCGTATCCGAAAGCTGTATGGCCGGTTCCGCGCCATCCGTGGAACGGGGTTAACCCCGACTCTCAAAGAATGCCCTGTAATTCGGTCGGGGTGTAGCCCAACCCTCCATAAGATTGTCAGAAATTTGATCTTGGTCTAACCCGGTCCTCTAAAAATTAACCTTGAAATATTTCTCAATAAAAATTCAATCGTTACGATTGGGCTAACTATTTAGTGTAAATCCAATCCTTTTGAACAATAATCAACAATTCATTTATCTTATTATCTCTCATTCAGCTGCTTTCTATAGAGCCTGCTGGCTCTAACGGCCAATATCACAGCTCCTAAACCAAGCAATGCATAACTACTCGGCTCAGGTACCCAGACAATATTATCCATCGCCCATGCAGACGATGGTATCTCTAC
>Ga0315298_1000670_pt1 | contig 66000 bp, 74 predicted proteins | sample WHS_1_MG_FD_203077 | JGI IMG/M metagenome (GOLD analysis project Ga0315298, IMG submission 203077) | Extremophilic microbial mat communities from Washburn Hot Springs, YNP, Wyoming, USA - WHS_1_MG | ecosystem: Environmental > Aquatic > Thermal springs > Hot (42-90C) | place: USA: Wyoming...
TTGATCATCATTGAATCGAGAGAGTTTGAACGGTGCCCTGACTGGAGTTGATGGTAGCCCCTATGGGTTGCCACGCCCTATTGTAAATGTAGCGTTAAATTGCGGTTTTATGCTGTTTTGCAGCCTCTGCCTACAACCGTGTCAAACACTTCTGTGCCATCTAGCTTCGGCATCTACGTCGCTGAGGCTACGCTCTTACAGCATAACTTCTTGAAGGCTCTATCCTTCCCGTGGCTGGATCGACTCTTAGCCCTAAAGCTTCCAGAGTCTCGGCTCCTAAAAGGGGCTCATCACATTCTCTGATCAGGAGCGTAGCCACAGCTCTCCTATCAAACATTTCCACTATGACGGCGCCGGCATCAAGTTCTTCCTTCGTTCTGTTAGCGTAGGTGGTTGGGACCTTATAGGGTAGCTTGGCCACACCGATTTCGTCAGCGGTCTTTGGGTCTATCATGCTATAGGTGGACCCTGTGTCCACCAGCATCTTCAGGATCTTTGACTTCTTAGAACCCATCGCCTTGACTAAAGCGTAGATATGCCCCATCCTACTTGCTCGCCATCCAGATTAAAAACTCCCACTTCCTCTTATGGCTTTCCCAGATACCTTCCCAGCGCCTAATTTCGCTCGGCTTAGAGGACCTTGATGAAGCAGAATAGGTGTCGAGTGCGACAACTCCAAAAGAATGCTGCGTCTACATTAGAATGTAGTCTCCACATCATAAAATGAGAGTGCTAGAGATCAGGTACAAACATCCTGAAGAGGTTGAGGCAACCAAACGTGAGAATGAAGAGCTGATGAAGAAGGCTGACATTAAAATTGCTATATCGGAAATGCTCAAGGGTCCTGGACTTCAACGTGAAACACCTGATCTGACAGCTAAAATTACTGAGTTAACCAAGACTTACGAGGATCGCATAGCAGCCTTGGAGCAGGAGAAGAAAGACAAGACCGAGAGGCTTCTTGCTCTTGAGTCTGAGAAGGCGGAGCTTCTAGAGAAGTTTAGAGTGTATGAGTCTTTTGACAAGGCTTTGACCGCCATCGTTGAAAACAAGCTAACTACGTATCTACCTACGAGCATGCCTTCGCCTTCTGGGGCGGTTGTTGGTTTGCAGAGTGTTACGACTGTTGCAGCGGCCTAAGGCTCAGCAAAAGGATGCAGCGGCCTAAGGCTCGACCTGGCTTACACTCTCAGCAAACGCACAATCTATAGCGACAGGGCTCCAACCCCAGAAGAACTTCAACACATCATAGACCTAGCTGACCTACGCGAAAAAGTCATAGTGTCAATGCTGGCCCTGGGAGGCTTCAGAATAGGCACACTAGTTAAGCTTCAATATCGCCACGTCAAACGCGACCTAGAAAAAATGATAACACCCATCCACATTCACATCGAAGCCGAGATCACTAAGGGCAAATACCATGACTACGACACCTTCATAGGACAAGAGGCAGCCGAATACTTAAGAGCCTACCTAGAACAACGCCGAAAAGGAAGCCCAACAGGAAGAACGCCGCCAGAAGTCATCCACGACGAATCACCCCTAATACGAGACGAACTACACCGATACCCAAAACCACTCTCACCAGGCAGACTGCATCAAATCGTCCATGAACTTTACATCAGAGCAGGCTTAATCACACGCAAACCACTAGGACGCCGATATGACCTAAGAGCCCACAGCATACGTAAATTCTTCAGGACTCAAATGGCAGCGTTAGGCGTAGACAGAGACTACATAGAATACATGATGGGCCACACAATCAGCGCATACCACGACATCCAAATGAAAGGCATCGAATTCCTAAGAGGCATATACATAGCGTCAGGCTTATCAGTAAAGCCAAAAACAAAAATGAACAAAATCGAAGCCCTCAAAGAAATCATAAGAGCCTGGGGTCTAAACCCAGAAGAAATCCTAACTAAACAAGCCTTAACACAACCACACAGAACCGTAATCGACCGCAACCAAATTGAGCAAAGTCAGCTGCACCAACTCACCATAGCCCTAAAACAACAGATGCTCAAAGAAATCCGCGAATCCCAAGGCGAAAAAGTATGAATTCATGCTTAGGCAATGGTAGCCCGGGGGAGATTCGAACTCCCGTCAGCGGGTCCAAAGCCCGCTATGCTTGGACGGAGCTCTCCTTTGTCCACTACACTACCGGGCTGCTTTCACCGAATATACTTGCTTGTAATGTTGCCTTATCAACCTGTCGACAGGCTGTATGGTTTGCCCTCCTCCAAAATCTTTCTAGGCGCCTTCTCAGCCCATTTCTTCAGAAATTTCAAGTCTTCTTCTTTCGTCCTCAGGTTGTCAGGTAACATGTGAGGTATCTCCTCGATTATCGGGTAGAACCTGTTACATTTTGGGCATACTATCATCCCTTCGATTACCTCATCTTTCTCCTCGAAGACGTATAGTTCGAGGGGGTGGTGTTTATCTATTGGACATGCGAGGATGTCCATCAGGCTCCTCTTCAATAAACCTTCACCTTCAAACATCAACCCTTAAGATCAGGCGGTATTAAAAGTATCAGGTTCGGTTATGTTGAACTTTCAGCTTATTCTGTTGACTATATTTTATGTTTATCTCGTCCAGACTCCTCTTCCGACGCCCCTGTATATCATTCCAGCCTCTTCGACATCTTTTGGTTGCATGATTCCTGCAGCGTCTACTAGGACGCATCCTCTGGATGTGTGGGCTGCAAGATTCTTTGGATTCAATTTTTTAAATTCGTCATGGCCGACTGTGATTATGATGCATTCGGCGTTTGATATGGATGCTTCTAATGTTGCTTCACAATTGTAGCCCATAGCCTTGATCTCGCTGTATAGAAACTTCGGATCATAGACCGTGATTCTGCTTCCTCTCCTCTTGAGGATGTTTATCAACTCTAAGGTTGGGGAGTATCTTGTCTCCTTGACGTTTGCCCTGTAAGATATTCCTAGGATTGTGATGTTTGCTCTCGTCAATGTTCGGCCGACCTGTCTGAGTCCTGAGGCTACTAGTCTGGCTACGTGTTTAGGCATCTCATCGTTTATTCTTCTGCCCAACCTTATGAGTCTGAGTCTTACGCCTAAGGCTTCAGCTTCGGTTCTCAACATGTGTGGGTATAATGGTAGGCAGTGTCCTCCTACACCTATCCCAGGCAGGTGTAGGTGTGAGTATGGCTGTGTGTTAGCCGCCTCCATAGCTTCATAATAGTCTATTCCAGCCCTCTCACAGTATAGGGCCAACTCGTTGGCCAAGGCTATGTTCAGGTCCCTATAGACAGCCTCGAATATTTTTGAGGCTTCAGCTGTCTTGATGTTGCTGGTTTCTATGAGGCCCGCCTTGACTATTGTGCTCAGAACAGCGGAGGCTGCCCTGAGGCTAGGCTGGTCCAACCCCCCCACAATCTTCTTATACTCTTGGATGTCCCTCAAGGTTCGACCTGCCATAGCCCTTATCGGACTGTAGGCCAGGCCGAAATCCTCACCTGCGACTAGGCCCGAATACTTCTCCAGGACAGGTTTCACCCTCCCCTCAACAACATTCGGAGCCACAGTACTCATAACTATGACCAAGGATCTAGGGAGCAAACCTCTCCCGACATCCCTACATGTTGCCTCCAAGACGCTGTAGTCGGCCTGCCGCCTCTCATCTATGAGTGTTGGAACAGTTATAACAGTCACGCCGCTCATTGAGACAGCCTTCTCAACATCGTCAGTAGCCTTCAACCTTCCAGATTTCACATGTTTAGTCAACAGTTGGGGGAGCTTAGGCTCGTCTATAGGAGCCTCAGCCCTATTGATCTTCTCAACGAGCTTCCTGTTTATGTCGGCTCCAACAACCTTGGCGCCGGCCTCGGCGAATAGACACGCTATCGGTAGACCCATCCATCCCAAACCTATGACAGCAACAGTCACCCTCCCACGCGATATCTCCCTCGGTATGTTCTCAGGTTGGAGCTTCATAATCGTCAATACTTGCCACCCACCATTAGATCAGCCTTACATCTAACCTATTGATCGGATCACCTCAAAAACCTAATCGTTCCAAGTCTAAACACTGATGATCTACTATTTTTAGAAACATATTTCATTCAGGGGAGATCTAAATCTGGTTGGGTTGAAGGGTATATTGAAGATAATGGTAGATATTCTGACTCCTAAGCAGGCTCTTTTCCTCGGCGAATTGTCTAGGAGACTTGAGGGTGCAGGCCATGAGGTTTTCAGGGTTACTCGAGACTTCAAGGAGACCATCAGAATGCTCCGGATGAATGGTTTGAGAGCCAACATTGTAGGTTCACATAGCATCACACTCAAAGGTAAACTTCAGGAGAGTCTAAGAAGAACCTCTAAACTTGCCAATATGATGCTGAAACTTAAGGTAGAATGCGTCGTAGGATTCTCCTCAGTCGAGGCTGCCAGAGCCGCATTCGGCCTCTCCATACCTTACTACTGCATCAGCGATTCACCGCACGCCGAAGCAGTCTCGAGACTGACCATCCCCCTATCAAGCAGACTATTCACACCAAGAATAATTCCTAAGGAGGAATGGGTCTGCTACGGCATAGACCCATCAAAGATAATCCATTACAATGCCCTCGACCCTTACGTCTGGGTTAAAGATTTTAAGCCTGACCCGCAGTATCTACGCAGACACGGCGTAGATCCAGAGTCCAGAATAATTACGTTGAGGCTTGAAGAGTCTTTCGCAGCATACCTGATGAATATGGATGGTGACTGGAGGAGCCTACCATACCGTGTTCTGGATAGGCTGTTGAGGGAGGATTGTAGAGCGACCATAGTAGTCCTGCCACGTTATGGGGAGCATCTGACCAGACTCAGAAGATATGGTGGGAGAATAGTTGTTCCAAGAAGGATGATATATGGACCAGCCCTGCTGGCGTCGACATCTGTGTTCATAGGTGGAGGTGGAACGATGACCGCTGAGGCTTCCATGATGGGTGTTCCAGCAATCTCCTACTTCCCGGCGGGGCCAACCAGGGTTGAATCGTATCTTCAGGGGAGAGGCTTATTGAGGAGGTTAACCGACCCAGAGTCTATAGTTGAGCAGACTATGGAGTGGCTTACGGATGAGGATTATAGGGTTGAATGTAAGCGTAGGGCTTCGACGCTTTTAGGTGAGATGGAGGATCCGTTGGATGTGATCCTCCGCAACATAGAATCAACCGACCCAGAACATCCTAAATAATAGAGATTGCAGACCATTTATAAGCGATGTCGACGAGAAGATGTTAGATGTGAATGTTTATGCCTACCATAAAGGTTATGGATGATGTGTACTGGGTGGGTGCCGTAGACTGGAATGTGAGGAACTTCCACGGATTCACCTACACCACACATCGAGGCACAACCTACAATGCCTACCTCATAGTCGACGATAAGATAGCCCTCGTCGACACGGTTTACACTCCATACGCTGGAGAGATGATAGATAGAGTAAGGGAGATAGTTTCCCCTGAAGAGATCGACTACATTATTGCAAACCATGTTGAGATGGACCATTCAGGCGCTATAGGTGAGGTTCTCAAAAAGACACCGGAGGCTAAGGTTGTTGGAACAGCAAGATGTAGACAGGGCTTGATGAAACACTACTTTGGAGAATGGGACTTTCAAGTGGTCAAGACAGGGGATGAGATAGACCTGGGTGGGCGGAGCCTTAGATTCATAGAGGCTCCGATGCTCCATTGGCCAGACACAATGTTCACCTACATAGAGAAGGATGCTCTACTATTGCCTAACGACGCCTTCGGCCAGCATCTTGCTACATCTGAAAGATTCGACGACGAGGTTGATGAGAACATATTGATGGCTGAGGCTGCAAAGTATTACGCCAACATACTCTGGCCTCTCAGCCCCCTAGTAATAAAGAAGATCGAGGAGATTCAACAGTTGAAACTCAAGATAAACATGATAGCGCCGAGCCACGGAGTCATCTGGAGGAGGAACCCAACAAAAATTTTGGAGGCCTACCTCCGGTGGGCCAAAGGTGAAGCTGAGAACAGGATACTCGTCGTATACGACACGATGTGGGGCAGCACAGAGAAGATGGCGAGATCAATAGTTGAAGGGGTGGCGAGTGTAAACGTCGACGTCAAGATGTATAGAATACCATACTCGGACAGAAGCGACATCATAGCGGAACTCCTGAACTCGAAAGGCCTGATCATAGGATCCTCAACGATCAACAACGACATAATACCGACAGTCGCACCTATCCTGGAGGATCTGAAAGGTTTGAAGCCGAGAGGAAAATTAGCCGCCGCATTCGGCTCATACGGTTGGGGCGGCGGAGCAGTGAAGACGATAGAGGAGACACTCAGGAAGGCTGGATTCGAAGTAGCCCAACCTGGACTCTCAATCAACTGGGTTCCAGACGGGGAAGAACTCAAGAGATGCTTCGATTTCGGCAGAGAGTTTGCTGAGAGAATAAAGCATCTGTAAGAGACAGAAACCTAGAATTCAACGTATGATCATATGCAACCCAATCATTATTTGGAAAGTCGACTTCAACATGGAACCCTAAACCTTTAAATCAGGTCTCTACTGGAGGAGCAGGCTGAAGATCAGGTTCAACAACCTCTAAGAGTCGACTGGAGACTATGCTCCACCTCAACCTGCCATATGTCACCGCAGATATGCCTGGGGTAGGTGGCCGACTGAGGTTGAAGGATGAATATTTCATCGTCGAAGAACTACCCCTATATGATCCTGTTGGGGATGGCCGGCACCTATATGTGAACCTTACCAAGAAAGGCTTAACCACCATTGAAGTTCAACATAGACTCGCCAAACTCTTCAATCTGAGTCCAAGCGACATAGGCTACGCAGGGTTGAAGGACAAACATGCCTGCGCAACCCAGACATTCAGCATACCCTTAGAGAGTGGGGACGGGAAAATTATCGAAGAGGTCATCGAACATGTTAAAAGAAGTCTACCGGTCACTGTGAACTGGGCTAGGCTGCACAGGAATAAGCTCAGGCCCGGCCACCTCTTAGGGAACAGGTTCAGAGTGACCATTACAGACCTGAACGTTACGCCAGAGGAGGCTGAACTTAGAGCCAAAGCCATAGTTGAAAAGTTGAGGAGGTGTGGTGTACCAAACTTCTTCGGACCCCAAAGGTTCGGATTTCAAGGCGACAACATAGTTAAAGGAATGAATATCGTTAGGGGCAAGCTGAGAGTGAAGGACAGGTGGTTGAGAAGATTCCTCATATCGAGCTACCAGAGCTACCTATGCAACCTCTACCTGGCCAGGAGGGTTGAGGCTGGGCTCTTCTACAAAATACTTCCAGGGGATATTGCGAAGAAATATTCTACAGGAGGCATGTTCATCGTTGAGGATGCTGAGCGTGAGCAGCCGAGATACAACAGGCAAGAGATCAGTTTCACAGCGCCGATATACGGTTCAAGGATGTGGATGGCTAGGGGCCCCGCTGGAGAATTTGAATCGGAGATCCTAAAGGAAGCCGGTGTAACATTGGATATGTTTGATCAGGTTAAGGTTGAGGGTACGAGGCGTCTAGGTCGCCTCTCAATCTCCGACATTCAAGTTGAGATTGAAGGCTCAAATCTGGTTGTGTCCTTCACGCTGCCAAAAGGAGCCTTCGCAACATCGGTTCTAAGAGAAATAATGAAGACTGAACCTGAGGCTATGCGATGTAGTTTGGCCTCCTCCTAAGACTCTTATATTCGAGCTCGAGTTTACTCACAAGCTGCGAAAAATCTTCGTTCCCAGCCATCAGGTCATCCAACCTCCTCTTCAACTCTTCACTCTCCCTCCTTAGACGTGTCAAGTCAACATCTATATTCATCAAAGATCTGACTTTAGACAACAGTTGGTGGGCTGTCGCCGCATCTACATCCATCACATATTCGGGTGAGTGGCCCCAGATACTCATAGCAGGCAACCCCATCCTCTTACATTCATCCAATATCAGGCTGTGGATACTGCTTGGACCAAGATAGTCTGTAGGCTCCACACCGTGGCGCTTCAACTCCTCAACAAGGTCTGGTGTGGTTGCGAGACCAGAAACCAGCGGCTCGACAGTATGGGGAACCCTATCTATCAAGCCTCCGAGCAAACATATCCTACCAACATCTTTACCCTCGAACATTTTGAATATGGATTTTGAGTAGGCAGGCCAATTCATATGCGGCTCAACACCGATGAATACAAGCAGATCCATGCCTGAGGAGGCGACTCTATACAACTCATTCACTGGAGGCCTGTAATCTTTGAGTAGCCCCCTCTCAATATTGACGATAGGCCTCTGAACGGCGAAGTCATAGAAGATCGTTGAGTCCAATTCACCAACCTTCACAGCATCCAGCGTCTCCACCAGATACTCAGCCGAATATGTCGCCACCCTCCTTGCGTCAGGCCAACCTCTGAAAGCCATCACCACACCTAAACTATTCAAGGTCACCCCACCATCAGATCAACAGCAGACACACATATGATCTATATCTGAAGTAGAAAAGGCATCCTCTTAAGGATGTGGCCGAAACTACAATTTATAAATAGGATGTTAAGCAGCTCGACGGAGAAACATATTGCCCCGCAAGAATTTGCGGCGAATGTTGGTTGAGGATCATGGTTAAGGAGAAGGTCCTATTCATATGCACCCATAACTCTGCACGCTCACAGATAGCTGAAGGTCTTTTGAGGAGCCTATACGGGGACAGGTATGAGGTTTACAGTGCAGGGACCGAGCCGACAGACCTGAACCCCTACGCCGTAAGGGTGATGGCTGAGATCGGGATAGATATATCGAAACAGAGATCTAAGAGCATAAATGAGTTTCGCAACATCAAATTTGACTGGGTAATCACAGTCTGCGACCAAGCCAAGGAGAGATGCCCATACTTTCCGGCGGGATTGAAGAGGCTGCATAAAAGTTTCCAAGACCCTTCAACGATCAGTGGGAGTGAAGCTGAGATTCTGGAAAGATTCAGAGACGTTAGAGACCAGATAAAAGAGTGGGTAGAAAAGACGTTTTCTAAAGAGGCTCAAACCCCCCTTTGAAGAATGAAGTTTAAGAATATGTTCAGATATCTATCGGCGAAACCGTATGTAACCTAACCTTCATTGGAAGAGCCTTACCCAGGTGGAATAATGTCTCCGTCAGCCAGAGTCAAGAGGAAGCCAATAATCGCATTGCGCAATGTCTCACTCGAACGTGAAGGGATGCGTCTACTCGACAGCATCGATTGGGAGGTCTATCCTGGGGAGCAGTGGGCTATCATAGGTCAGAACGGGGCTGGGAAGACCCTCCTCCTAAAGATAATTGCAACATACCTTTGGCCTTCAAGGGGTAAGGTTGAGGTTCTAGGTAAAGAGTTTGGGAAGGTAGCCCTACAGAGGCTGAGGGAGAGGATAAGTTGGGTGAGCTCAGCTCTGGAGGAGGATCTGCCTCAGGACCAGCCTGTGATAGATGTTCTGTTGACAGGCTACTTCTCAACCCTCAGGCTATTCGATGAGCCGCCACCGCAGATTATCAGAAGGGCGAAAAGACTATTGAAACTTATGGGTTTGCAGGGTCGTGAAGGTCAGGTTTTCAGGACCCTCTCGACAGGCGAGAAGAGGAAGGTTCTGATAGCCCGCGCCGTAATAAAGAAGCCTCGGATCCTAATTCTTGACGAGGTCTGCGCTGGACTCGACCCAGTCGCCAGAAAAGAATATTTGGAATCGGTCCAGCAACTTATAAGGATGGAGAGGAGCATCACAGTTCTCTTCGTTACACATCATCTCGAGGAGATATTTCCAGAGATCACACATGTCTTAGGCCTAAAGAAAGGTAGGGTAATATTCTCAGGAGATAAGGAGAGCCAACTCAATAAATGGAACATAACATCCCTATTCGGTGATGGTGTCGAACTCAGAAAGGTTAACCACACCTATCACTTGGAAATCCAGTAGATAAAAAAATAATTATAACCGTCAAAATACTCAGGTTGGAAGCGGCTCCCCCTAAAAACTGTTTATGAATATCTTCTTGGCTGTTAACGTATTCTCTTCAACATCAAGGTCAGGCCCAAGGTCAGAAGGGTAATTACTGTAGCCACAGCGGCGGCGAAGTAGAATCCTATTCCTATAGCCATGCCTATTGAAGCGGTGACCCATAGGGAGGCTGCGGTTGTTACACCAACAACCCTCTCTCTAGTCTGTATGATCGTTCCGGCGCCGATGAAGCCTATTCCAGCAACGATATATGATGCTATTCTGGAGGGGTCGCTTCCCGGGAAGGCGTTGAATGATAGAATTGTGAATTGGGCTGAACCTAGACAGACGAGTATATGGGTTCTAAGCCCCGCAGGTTTATCGACCAGCTCCCTCTCAAGACCAATCAATCCGCCGAGAACAAATGCTAAGAAAAGCCTCGTCAGGATCTCCAGTTCAGATATCATGTTTCAGATAAAGGGAGGGAGCAGACTTATAATCTGTTCCCTCCACATCAGGCCTGATCGCAGACGACATAAATTTTAACCTAGCCGCAATTATCTTTCGTCTGGAGGTTGGATTCAAGTAGTTTCGTTTTGTGGCTTTCGACTCTCCGGCTTTCTTGTCTGTCTCCTCCTGTAAAGGATGTATGCTGGCAATCCAACTATCAATACGAATGGTATTATGGAGACTATGATTATTATGAGCCCCCTAAGGACTGTGAAGAAACCTCTCATTGCAGCCTCAAGTGTGGAGCCCCAATCCATTCCTGGCGGTGTGAATGGGGGTGGTGGGGTTATGAGGTTGACTGTTATCAGAGACATCGCCACGCTCCTCTCAAGATAGTTTATCTGGCCTTGGAGGCTCTCTATCTCTCCTCGAACTCGACCCAGCTCCCTCTCTATCTGGAGTATTTCATCAATGTTTACGGCTTTTTCAAATAGACCTACCAGACGTTGCTCTTGAACCTGAAGATTCTTGAGTCTAGACTTCAAGTCTATGTAACGTTCAGTTACATCGTCGCTGCTTGTATGTTCATTCAGAACCTTACCGTAACCTTCTATCTCAACCATGGTTCTGTGGAATGCTTCCTGTGGGATCCTTATGGTTATCTGGGCGACGATTCTTGTTCCAGATGTTGACCTCGATGAGCCGGCTACATATCCTCCCTGCCTCTCAGCTAGAGACCTCACCCTATCAAGGGTTCCTTCAATATCATCTGTCTCAATCGATACGTATCCATTGTAGATAACCATTCTACCCTCAGGTGTCTTTTGCTCCAAGGTTTTTGGGCTTGGGGTTGAGATTGGGGAGGGTGCAACAGCTGGAATAGACTCCGGCCTTGCAAACCTCTCCCCCTCCTCAAGAGGGAGGATAAGAGTACCTAATGTGAACGATACCGCCACAATTATGATTAGAGCCGCTATCGCCGCGGCGAGTCTTGCCTTCGACATTTCACATCCAGCTAGATCAATGTGAATTCCAGAATAAAGAGTTAAGGTTTAGAACATCATGTTCAAATTCTGAAACATGTTTTAATTTTTCAAACGTTTCACCATTATGCTTGTAAGTTTACGGTCGATTGAGTAGCATCCCTCAATAAAGGATTGAATTTAAGACAAAAAGTAGAAAACAAGGTGGAAACTCAATATTTCTCTATTGTGGAAACCTTAAAGCCTTAGTAGTGAAAATAGTCATAACCAGTAAGAAGGGTGTAGGAGCATGAAAGAGGAGGCCTCAACAGAATCTCAGGTTAGGCCCTTCCCGCAGATAGGTCAGGAAGCCCCAGACTTCGAGGCTAGAAGCAACCGCGGTGACATCAGACTCTCAGACTATAGAGGGAGGTGGGTGATCCTGTTCTCTCACCCAGCAGACTTCACACCGGTATGCACAACAGAATTCATCGCCTTTGCAGAGATATATGAGGAGTTGAGGAAGAGGGATGTTGAGCTCATAGGGCTGAGCATCGACAGCATATACTCCCACATAGCATGGGTTAGGAACATAGAGGAGAAGATGAAGGTCAAGATACCGTTCCCGATAATTGCAGACTTGGACATGAAGGTTTCTAGACTTTACGGTATGATACATCCAGGGGAGAGCACAACAGCCTCGGTCAGGTCTGTATTCTTCATAGATCCGGAGGGGAGGATCAGGGCCATAATATATTACCCGATGTCGACTGGGAGAAATATGAGTGAGATTCTGAGGGTCATAGACTCCCTACAGACAGTCGACAGACACAACGTAGCCACACCAGCAAACTGGAAGCCCGGAGACCCAGTGATAGTTCCGCCGCCGGTCACCCAGGAAGGAGCCGAGAAGAGACTCAGAGAAGGCTACGAATGTAAAGACTGGTACCTATGCAGGAAGAAGCTTTAAAACCTCCACCCTTTTTTATGATTACAATTCTCACAATCGAATAATTGACAAAAACAGAGGGGCTACCAATAGAAAATTTCGAAACTCGCATATTTAGGTCGACTAGATTATCTGTTTACATCCCCTCTAAATCTCTGAAGGTTTATGAGTGGTGAGGGTCTGAATGAAGACTGTTCAGTGGCGGTATAGTCATGGCTAGATGTGAATTCTGCGGGGCTGAGGTGGATTTCCCCTTCATCTGCAGTTATTGCAGGAGACCCTACTGTGTCAGCCATAGGTTGCCGGAGGCACATGAATGCCCCAACATCATATTCGCCAGGCCACCGAACTATGTGAGGGAGGTCTTCGAGGATAGACTTGAGGTGCCAGAGGGGCATGTTAGACCGATCTTAACATCAGAATTGAAACAGTTGCTTTTGGCTTGGCTTGTCCTAGGATTCTGCTTCTCAGTCAGAGACATCACCACACCCAGACTATTCTTTACAACACTACTCATATCCCTAGGAACCTTAGGGCTAGGATTCATAGGGCATGAGCTGGCACATAGGTATGTGGCTCGGAGGCTTGGATGCTGGGCGGAATTCAGAGTGTGGCCTATGGGCCTCATCATGGCTCTGATCTTTGCCTTGGCCTCAGGTGGCAGAGTAATATTTGCCGCTCCAGGGGCAGTATACATATTCCCAAGGAGCCCATTCAGCTACAGAATCAGTGATAGGGAGAACGGGTTGATATCGGTCTCTGGCCCAATAACAAACATCGGGATCGCCCTACTATTTCTAATAATCAGCAGGCTCGGCACAATATTCAATCTGATTGGAACCAAAGGATTCTATGTGAACCTTTGGCTCGCCGCCTTCAACCTGATACCTTTCGGAGTGATGGATGGGCAGAAAGTCTTCAACTGGAACAAAACCGTTTGGGCGCTGCTGACTATCCCCGTATGGATTATCCTATTTGCGTTGCCAATATAGTTTCTATTCTACATCAATATGCCATTGGTTGGACTCAACTTAAAATTCGCTTATTTACGAACTTCTAAATATGAAACAAGTCTTCCAAGTACTCCTCTACGTAGCCATAATGTCAACACTATAAAGAGTGCTCCAACGATCAGTTGCCAATGGGTTGTATATTTGCAGAATAGATCTCTCAAAAACACGTATAGTATTGCTCCTGCAAAAGGTCCGAATAATGTATACATTCCGCCTAGCAGAGTCATCATTATAACCTCACCTGAGAATGACCAGTGCAAAGTTGTAATTCCAACATATTTCAAATGTATTACGTAGAGGGCTCCCGCGACACCTGAAAATAATCCTGACAAAAGAAAGGATATGAATTTGTATCTGTCGATATCATATCCTATGCATTTGACCCTTTCCTCATTCTCTCTGATTCCTTGAAGAACTAAACCGAATGGTGACTCTACTATCCGCTTGATGAGGTAAATTGAGATAGCTACAATTATTAAAAAGAAGTAGTATCTCACAAAATGATCTGTTAAATATATTGTGGATATGAATGGAATGTTTATTTTGAACCTCTCTAGACCTATTAATCCATCATCTCCCCCAGTGAAGCTCCTCCAACTGTAGAAGATGAAATAGAACAGTTGGTTGAATGCTATAGTGATCATTGCGAAATATACTCCTTTCCTTATTGTGCAAAAATATGCGACGACGGCAGCAATCAATGTCGCCGAGATTATTCCAACAATTAGGCTGATCGGTGATACCGCAACCCATCTGAGGTATAAGCCTGTTCCATAGGCGCCAAGTCCAAAGAATAATCCATGTCCGAAAGATAATATGCCCGTGAATCCAAGTAAAATGTTAAAGGCCATCGCAAATAAACCATATAAAATCATGTCAGTAGCTTCTGCGACCGAAAGTGAAATGTAAGGTAAAAATACTGCAATAATTAGGAAGACGATATAATCTCTATGGGTCCTCAATATGTTTTTCATTTCCGATCCTCCATGATTTTTAACTATCTTTCTATGACTAAGCTCTTCTGAACATCTTCATTTTCATAAATCTCTTGAGGTGTTCCTTGGAAAATTATTTGACCATCCTTCATAACATAAGCCCTGTCGGCGATGTTCAAAGCCGCCCTCACGTTTTGTTCTACAAGAATCACTGTCGACGATTCTCTGAGTCTCTTTATGCCGTTTAATAGGTTCTCCACTATTTTCGGAGCTAAACCTGTCAGAGGCTCATCGAGCAGAAGTAATGACTTGTTTCCAATTAATCCTCTGGCGATTGCGAGCATCTCCTGTTCCCCTCCACTTAATTTTCCTGCCGGTCTATCGAGGAGATTTTTGAGGTCTGGAAAGAGTTCAAGACACTTCTCGTACCCTTCCTTCTTGCCAGTTGCAATGACAGCTGCTTTTAAATTTTCTAAAGTTGTGAGTCTTGGAAATAATCTACGGTTTTCTGGAACATACCCGATACCCATTCTTGCTCTGCGGAACGGAGGTAAATTCGTTATTTCCTGATCTTTAAACTTTATAGTGCCGCTTCTAGGCTTAACGAATCCTATTATACTCTTTAGAAGAGTTGATTTTCCAACCCCGTTTCTACCTAGAAGAGCTACTATCTCACCGCTATTTGCATATAATGATACGCCTTGAAGGACATGGCTCTCTCCATAGTAAGTATGGACTTTATCTACCTCAAGTAACATTACGCTTTTTCTCCCAAGTATACTTGTCTTACTAATTCATTATTTTGTATTTCATCGGGTGTGCCCTCAGCTATGATCTGACCCTTATTCATCACGGATATTCTTTGTGCAAAATTCATTACAATAGACATTTTATGTTCAACAAGAATAACTGTCATTTTCCTTGTGAGTTCCCTTATCATATTCATGATTTTAAAAGATTCGTCAAGTGTAAGGCCTCCAGTCGGTTCATCGAGCAAAATCAGTTCAGGTTCCAAAGATGTAGTTAAGGCTATTTCGAGGAGTGTCCTCTGTCCATGCGTAAGGTTTCCAGCCCTATTGTATTTCTCTTCTCCTAATCCGACTCTCTCAAGAATTTCTTCTGCTCTATCCGCATATTCCTTCTTTCTCCAAGAGCCGAATACGTAATCCGTTATGTTAGATCTCCGGTCACGCTGGATACTCATTATAACATTATCTATAACCGTTAGGTTATTGAATAAACTTGAGATTTGAAATGTTTTTGCAATGCCTTTCGACACTCTTTTATGAGCGGGAAGTTCTGTTATATCTTCGTCTTTAAATATTATTTTTCCTTCTGTCGGCGTAATTAACCCACATAAAAGGTTAAAAAAAGTGGTTTTTCCAGCACCGTTTGGACCTATTATGGCTGATAGTTGTCCTTCTTTGACTTCATAGTTCACTGAGTCTACCGCTGTAAGACCACCGAATCTTTTGGTGAGTTTTTCAGTTAATAGAAACGGCATCGGTACTCTGCTTTTTTAATTTTTACTCGTAGCCTAGTTCTTTACATGTGGGTAGATATTTCTCATTCTCTTTGGCTGAGAATGTATGTAGCAACTGGAGTCTATCCCATTTGCCTTTGATCTCGCTTGGGCTCTTCCCTTTAAGTATATGCCATGGCTGTATTGCTTGGTGGTCACAGAGCCTGAAGTAGCATTCTCCCTTACCCCAATTCCAAGTATGTGGTTTTTCAAGTTCTTCTTTTATCTTGTCTTTATCTAGTGAACCTGCTCTTTCGATTGCTGAGAAGAGCTCATTCAGTCCCGCGTAGACAGTGTATCCCCAAGCGTCCGGTGGATGGTCGTATTTCTTCATAAACTCTGTTACATATTCTTTAGCTTCCGGTATCTCCCAGTAGAAATGTAAGCCGCAATACACATTCTCCATGTCTTCAGGGCTTAAGGCTGCAGCATCTCTTACAGTTGGACTATTTATTCCCATGAGGGGCATCTTCTTCGATATGCCGTATGAGGCTGCTTGCTTTATCATTGTGATTAGGTCTCCTCCTCCAATAGGAACCACTAATACATCTGGGTTTGCCGCCATGATCTTTGGGAAGAACGGTGTATAATCGGTTGTTCCGAGCGGGGCGAAATCCTGACCTATGACTTTACCTCCGTTGGCTTCATATTCTTTCGTGAAATATTCTGTGACTAATCTTCCCCAGACATAATCCATTGCTACTATGTAAGCTCTTTTCCCTATCTTCTCGGCGGCGAATTTAGCGTCAGCCATAGAGAACATTTGGACATCGGAGTAGATATACCATGCATATCTGCTGAGCTTGTCTTTCATCTTCAATGGAGCAGTCGTTCCTGAGCCAACCATCCAAATTATCTTCTCTTCCTTAACAACCTCCATCACTGAATATTGCACAGCGTTACTTACGGTTCCTGTTAAAAAGTCTACTCTTTCAGTTGTTATCAGCTCCTTGGCTCTTCGTGCAGCGGGTTCAGGTTTTGTTTCAGTATCACGTATTACCATAGTGATGGGGATGCCAAGAACTCCTCCTTTCTTGTTCCATTTATCTATAACGAACTCTGCATTGTGAATCTGGTCTTCTCCCATTATGGCGAAAGAACCTGTTGTAGGAGCTAATACACCGATCTTTATTACATCCTTCTTTTTCTGTGAGGGTAATGTAATATAGTATCCACCTGCTATTGCTGCTACAGCAACTATGCCTGCACCAGCTGCTATAAACTTGCGTCTACCTATTCCTGATTTTGCTTTTTCCTCCGACATTTCACATGACCTAGCTGGATGGTTAAACCGACTAGTATTTAAGACTTTTTACATGATTGGTATTACGTTTAATGATTAATCAAAAATTTTAAATACGTAATACTGTAAACGCCTAGCCTAGAAGGTCTTGGAGATGCTTCTAGAGACTGTCTGCGCACAACTGATGAATGGACTAGTTCTTGGTATGATTTTAGCTCTTATATCGATGGGGTTATCATTAGTGTTTGGTCTTATGAACGTTGTGAATTTTGCACATGGACTCTTCTACGCATTGGGTGCATACTGTGCATATTTTATCATAGTAACTTGCAATAGCAATTTCTGGGTTGCAGCCCTACTTGTTCCAATTATAATCGGATTACTAGGAGCTGTAGTTGAATTAGGTTTATTTAAAAAGATATATGATCTGCCTCATTATTTTCAAATATTTTTATCGTTCGGTCTTGTTCTATGCCTCACGGAACTTATACGCATAATATGGGGGACTATCGGTAAACCTGTTTCTGTGCCTCCAGAATTTAATTTTATAATGCATCTTGGGTTATTCTCTTATCCTTTTTACAGAGTATTCGTATTAATATTCACGGTACTACTTGCAATAGGCGTATGGTCTTTTCTCCAGAAGACTGAGCTTGGACTACTGATTAGGGCTGGAATAGACGATAGGGAAATGGTTGAAGGTTTAGGGATAGATATTTCAAAGGTTTATACACTTACATTCTCTTTAGGCACTGCAATAGCGGGTCTCAGCGGGGTATTAGCGGCCCCTATAATCTTAGTTTATCCGGAAATGGGTCCCGACGTGATTATTAAGGCGTTTGTAGTTGTGATAGTTGGAGGTTTAGGAAGTTTTAGGGGGCCAATAATTGCATCACTTATGTTGATGACTATATCGACGATGACTGTCCTAGTATGGGCGCCCCTATCTGATATAGTTATATTTATAGCAATGGCTGTCTTCCTAATAATTAAACCTACTGGACTCTTCGGCGAAAGATATTAGAAATCTCCACATTCCAAGTAATAATTAGGAAAAATATGAAAATTTCACATATTAAATTGTTAAGGTTAAGCTTATATAGCAAACAACTCTATTGTCTTGAGATTTGAAAAATGGAATCTAAAATCCTCTATGCGTTTACTGACTTGTGTAATGGCTGCAGGGCTTGCGAGATGGCTTGTTCTCTGACCAACTTCAAGGAGTTCAACCCTGAAAAATCCAGGATAAGAGTTTCAAGAGTTGTATATGAGGGCCGCAACTATCCTGTAATAGACTGTGACGGCAAGTGTCCTGCAGGGGATCCCCAATGCGTCTATTACTGTCCTACAGGATGCTTAGTATATGTTAGCAAGAAGCAGGCTGTAGATATGAATTATGAGCTTGCAATTAAGAGGCAGATTCAGCCTGTATTCAAGTTTATAGCTCCTTGGAAGTGGAAGTATCCTTGGAGGCCTTGGCCTAAATGACCGGCAAATTGTATGGTTGGAAAGGCAGAATATTGAGGGTCAACCTCTCATCTGGAAAGATATTGAAGCAGGATTTGCCGAAGGATTGGATGAGGGACTATGTTGGATGCAGAGGTATAAATGCGAGGATCCTGTATGAGGAGGTTAAGCCTGGTATAGACTCTTTCGGACCTGAGAACAAGCTGATCTTTGGAACAGGACCCCTCGAAGGTACGCCGATAGGTATGGGTAGAGTCTCCATTACAACTAGGAGCGATAGGGGATGCATTGCTGAAGGTGGTTTCGGGGGGTTCTGGGGTCCCGAACTGAAGTATGCTGGGTATGACTATGTCATTGTTGAAGGTGTTTCAGAGAAGCCTTGCTATATCTGGATAGACGATGATAATGTGGAGATCAGAAGTGCTGAGCATATCTGGGGTAAAGATACTTTCGATACTGATAGGATGATAAAGGAGGAGGTTGGGGACTTCAATATTCAAGTCGCCTACATAGGTCCTGCAGGTGAGAATCTTGTTCACAGCAGTCTGGTTTTGACAGACCTTTGTAGGGGTGGTGGCCGCAGCGGCTGCGGTGAGGTGATGGGTTCGAAGAAGCTCAAGGCCATAGCGGTGAGGGGGACTGGAGGGGTCCAGATAGCTGACCCTGAAGAGTATGGAAAGTTATGGAACCAAATATTTCAGGCCCACGACCACTACAATACAGACGACCATTACGTCCCCATATACAGCGTCTGGGGCTCATGCGGCATGACAAGAATGTTCAGTTTCACCGGAAGCTTGCAGACGAGGAACGCCCAGGAGGCTGAATTCTATAGGATAGACGATGTGTGTGCGGAGAAATATTTTGAAAAGTATGCTCTCAGAGGAACAGCCTGCTTCTGTTGCCCATACGCGGCTGAGGGTAAATGGCATGAGGTCAGAGACGGAGAGTATGCGGGGACGAAGGGGAAGAATATGTGGGCTGGAAGCAATTTCGCTTTCACCGCCCTGATAGGTAACGCCAACCTAGCTGCGGCGGTCAAGCTTGTGGATGAATGTAACAGGCTCGGGATGGACCAGTATTTCGTAGCCTACTCCATAGCTTGGGCGATGGAATGTTACGAGAAGGGGATACTTACAAAGCAGGATACGGACGGTTTAGAATTGAATTTCGGAAATCACAGGGCAGCTGTCGAGTTGGCTGAGAAAATAGCTTACAGGAAAGGTTTCGGAGGAATACTTGCCCTCGGTGTGGAGAAGGCGTCTCAGAAGATCGGTAGAGGCTCCGACAGGTACAAGTTGACGGTGAAAGGTTTAGAGTTGGAGATGATGCCTTGGAGGAACCTGTATCAGGCAGCCCTTGGAAACGCAACGAGTGAGACCGGGCCAGACCATACAAAATGGTATCCTCCATACCCTTCAAACCCAAGAATCGCAACACCCGAACTGTTGAAAGAGTTGGGTTTAGACCTAGACCTGAAATCGGTCTTCAACACTAGAACGACCGATGGGAAAGCTAAATTCATGAAGTTCAGGTATGACAGCACAACTTTCATCGAGTGTCTGCCGAGCTGCGTCTACATGATAAGGGGCAGATTAGGTATAGACTTCAGGCCTTGGGTCAAGATCCTAAACGCATCCACCGGCCTAGACTTCACACTCGGAGAAGCATTGGAGGTAGGGGCCAGAGTCGTGACCTTGGAGAGATCATTCATTGTTAGGGAAGGCTACAGGAGGGTGCATGACTCCGTGCCTAGAAGGATGAGGGAGGAGCCTTTAGGAGCCCAATTCTACGAACCCTTGACACAACAAAAATTTGACATCATGCTCGATGAATATTATGAGCTCCAAGGTTGGGATAGAGAGACAAGTATCCCAACACTTAGAAGGCTCAAGGAACTCAGACTCGAATATGTCGCTGAAGACCTTAAGAAGCATGGTTTAGAGGTGAAGTAGATGCCTCTGGTACATGCCAAATACACAGTATTCACCTTGGTCATGACTGGGAAATATGATGAAACGATCCAGACAGAGGAAAAAACTATCGGTGGGCTCCTAGATGAGCTCAACAAGAAATATCCAGGGTTCAAAGAAGTATTCATACCGCCAGAATATAAAATAATGAACCTGAGGACGATGATAACTGTGAAGAGGGTTGGGATGCCGCCTTTCGGGGTTGTTGATCCAAACACTGAGATAAAGGATGGCGACGTTATACTATTCTGGTAGAAACACCAAAAATTAATGGAAAAGTTTCAGACTCAGCTCAACAAACATTCTTAAGTATGAGCCGAGAGATAAAATAATGTTTATGCCTACTCCAAGGGAGATTTTTGAAGCAGCAGCTCATCTGGCTGAGCAGGAGACTGTTCCAGTATCACCTTTCCTCACAGGCCACTTCATGTCATGGTTCGCAGGTATAGATGAGGCTCACGCCAGCCTATATTGGGGGAGAGACTACAAGACAAAGTTGAGGTGCCAACTCAACGCGGTTGAGAGGTTCATAGATGTTAAGATCTGGCCTGGAATATACCCTGACTTCGGTGTAGCAGCTGAAACATCAGCCTTAGGATGCAATGTAGTCTTTCCAGAGAACGCAGCCCCAGGTGTGAAGGAGAGTCCGGTGAAGGCTCCTGAAGACATTGAGAGGGTTGAGCCTGCAGACCCAGAAAGGGATGGTTTGATGCCCCTCGTACTTGAGGCCTACGAATATATGATGAGAAATGTTCCGAAGGACCTTATGGAGACCCATGGATACTTGGACGGCTTCGCAATATCTCTAGGGCCGACAGACGTCGCAGGGCTTGTTGTAGGGTACGACAAGTATATCATATGGCAATTCGACTATCCAGACCTGATCCATAAGATAATGAAAGTCGCTACAGAGACTGTGATAAACTATATTGAGGCCCAGCTTGAGGTTACTGGTGAACCGAAATTCATCATAATCGCCGACGACGCAACAGGCTTCCTCAACAAGAGCTCATTCGAGAAATTTTCTTTCCCATATGTAGGTGAGGTATGTGAGAGATTCTACAGGAAGGATAATATTGTTCTCTTCCACAGCGACTCAGACAACATGGCTATAGTGGACAAGATGAAGGATTGGAAGATCCACATGTACAATTTCGGCCCCCGAATGAGTTTAAAAACTTTGAAGGAGAAGTTGGGCGATAAGATAGCTCTCATAGGTGGCCTCGCACCTCTGGGGCCGCTCAGACACGGCAGACCAGAGGATGTAGACATGGCATGCAAAGCTGCGATAGAGGATGGTGACAGGTCTGGCTTCATACTATCCATGTGCGGGGGGACGGCTGCTGGAACCCCTGAAGAAAACATCAGGGCTATGATAGAGGCTGGTAAGAAATATGGTGGGAAGGGTTGAAGGTTGAAAGGTAATCTACTCGACGAGATGGCTGAGGCATTAGCCCAGATAGAGGCTGGGAGAGTCTTGGACCTGGTGAAGGAAGCTGTAAGCCGAGGCATCCCCCCTACAGAGATCGTTTTGAGAGGCCTATCGAGAGGATTGGAGGTTGTAGGCCAGAAGTATGAGGCTATGGAATATTTCCTGACGGAGCTCATCATGGCTGGTGAGATAATGAAGAGGGCCATGCAAATATTGAAGCCACACCTAGAGAAGGAACCTATCCAAGCCTTGGGCAGATGCGTAATAGGAACGGTGAGAGGGGACATACATGATCTGGGAAAGAATCTTGTCATACTGATGTTGAGTAGAGAGTTTGAAGTCTACGATCTAGGTGTCGACGTTCCAAACGAGGCTTTCGTCGAGAAGGTGAAGGAGACCAAGGCGGACCTTCTAGGCCTCTCAGCCATGCTGCTCAGCACAATGCCGGCGATAAAGGAGGTTATAAACCTCCTGGAGCAGGAGAGCATAAGGAGTAGTGTGAAGGTGATTGTTGGAGGAAGAGTTCTGAACGAGCAGATAGCGAGAGAATACGGTGCAGACGGATATGCCAAGGACGCTGTGGAGGCGGTCAAGGTGGCAAAGCAACTCGTAGGCTCAAAGTGAATCTCTCAGACCTGAACCCTCCAAGATCTTACCATCATCGGCTAATCCTAAAGTTGATTGGCATAGGCCGGCCGAGAATTAACTAGACAGTATTGTAGAAAGTGTTATATATAAAATTAGAATTATAATATTTTATTTGGGGAAAAATTTTGGAGAAGAGAAAAGTTCCGAAAGCCCCCTTCATTCTCTCAGCGACTGGAATACTGATGATGTTCGGACCGCAAGCAATAAACTTCGGCCTATCAGTCGGCGGCGGCGAGACGATGCTAATCCCGTATTGCGCAGCGATAGGAGGCACACCACTATTCTGGTTGATGACCCTATCAACAATATTCGAGACAGCTCTGGTTTACGAATGTATAAAATACTCAATGATAACAGGCAGGTCCTTCTTCGTAGCCACTAGAGATATTCCTCCGAAAGGATTCTGGCCGTGGTTCTGGGTTGCGGAAGTGCTCTTCGCCATCTGGTGGCCTTCATGGCTTGCAGGAGCAGCCTCAGCGATCTATAAGCTATCAGGCTTCGCAAGCTTCTACTTCTGGTGTGCCCTAGCCCTGACAATCCTCATCATAGTCTTCGTCTTCGCAAAATACATCTACAACGTGATAGAGAAGTTCTTCATGTTCATATTCATATTCAACATGATCTTCGCAGTCGCCGTAGCTGCTCTAGTAGCCACACCTGGCGATGTTGTTGAGGTGTTCAAAGGATACTTCAACTTCGGCCTCTTAGGTTGGCCTGAAAAGTTTCCGATAGGGTTAGCAGCCTCACTCATACAGCAGCCTGGAGGGAGCGCCATGTGGGTTGCATGGTGGATCCTCGAGGCTGGATTCGCCATGGGCATATACCATGGAAAAGTAACCGGACCCTTGAGGCCACCTGAAGAGATAACTGTGGAGGAGATCCCTTGGGATGTCAACGATCCTGAGGAAGTCAGTAAGATGAAGGAGTGGTTGAGGCTTGGTAAGTGGGGTCTAATAATATTCTGGAGCATAATAGGTGCAATAATCGGAACTTTCCTGTACGCGTTGATGGGTTACTCATACCTGTTCAAGAGGGGCATAGTTGCAAGCGGCTTAGACGTTCCACTCCAAGTAGCCACCGTCGCCGGAGGGATCTTGGGCCCAACAGCTGGAATCATCATGTTGATATTCATATTTCTGACGCTCTACGACGCTGAGTTCGGCTACTACGATGTTATGGGCAGGGTCGTCGCCGACGCAGTAGCAACCACACCCAAGGTCAGGGGCAAGAGACCATACAGATTCTACTACTTCCTAGCAGCCATACTGTCTATCTTGGCAGGCTACTATCTCGTAACCATCGCCATGCCCTTCACACTCTGGCTGATCTCATCCTTCGCCGCTCTGCTGCTGAAATGTTTCGGGATGCCCCAGATACTATACATAAACTTGAAACGTCTACCTAAACAGTTCAGGCCGGCATGGTACACCATCGTCATACTGGTTGTAGGCACGATCATGAGCACACTGTTCGCCATACTCTGGGGGCTATCATACTTCAAAATAATTTAAACCTCCCCATTTTTTATTTACGAGAATTCATGTGTAAGATGAGAACTATATTCGACTGAACCCATGTTTAATGGTTGATTTGTTTGATCAAGGTCAAGGTTCCAACACTGGCATGGTTTGGACAGAGAGATTTAGAATTGGAGTTTCCAGAAGACTGGTTCACCCTATTCTTACCCATGGTCGGGTATGAGAAGCAAAAGGTGAAAGATGATGTGTTTAAGAAGGCTCTGAGGGAGCCTCACGGAGCCAAACCAATAGCGAAGCTTGCTGAGGGTAAGAGGGAGGTTGCCATAGTGGTCGACGATATGACCAGACCCACCAGGGCATACCAGATAATCCCCCACATCTTGGAGGAGTTGAAGGCTGCCGGCATATCTGATGACCACATCAGATTCATAATGGGTGGCGGGCTGCACGGCGCATGGTACAGGTACGACTTCGCCAAGAAGATCGGTGAGGAGAATGTTGAGAGGTACCCTGTCTATAATCATAATCCATTCTCAAACTGTGAGAGGGTTGGTGAGACAAGTTGGGGAACACCTGTCGAAGTCAACGCCGAATACAATTCATGCGACCTAAAGATAGGAATAGGCTCGGTCCTACCTCATCCCATGACAGGATACGGTGGAGGCGCAAAGATCATCTTGCCTGGAATATCCTCATTCGAAACAGTCTACCATAATCATGTGGATGTTCACAGGAAGAATCCTCCATTAGATTCTCTATGGGGTTTCGTGAAGGGCAACCTTACGAGGGCAGATATAGATGAGGCTGGGAGGATAGCCGGCATGGACATGAAGATAGACGTCCTAGTAAACGGTGTAGGGGACTGCGCCGAAATATATGCTGGAGGCTTAGATGAAGCCTTCACCCATGCTGTCTCAGAGGCCAAACACCACTATTCGACACCAAACTTTCCGAGCAATGTCGACGTCATCGTTGCAAACACATATGCCAAGGCAAACGAGTCTGCTCTAGCGGTCTCAAGCTGGAAGCACAGGTTGAAGGAGGATGGTGTGATGGTTCTCATAGCCCAGGCGCCTGAAGGTCAGACGACCCACTACCTGGTTGGGAAATTTGGAAAGAGACAGTATGGTCCAGGAGGCAGCCAGACACCTGAAGTAAACTTCAGGAAACTGGTCATATACTCAGAGTATAAGGTTCCCGACCCCCTCCTACCAATAGCTGAATCCAAAGTCGTCTGGGTGAAGACATGGAAGGAAGCTCTTGAAGAAGTTAAGTCGAGCTTCACTCACAAGCCTAAAATCGCTGTCCTACCGAATGCTGAGATACAATGCGACGAGAAGTTCCTGAATAGAGAGTAGAACAACACATTAAATTGCCTGTTTTTTGTCGGTTGCCGAACCTCCCATACTCCATAAATATTCTCTTTAAACTCAAAATCCATGATGGTAAAAATTTTCAGATTGGCTGATGGTTCACTCTAGACGGTGTGGAATAGAGATCGGCATTCAGAGGCCTAGCTAACTTTTTTGGGGAAACCCCGCTCTCTCAAATATCATAGGTTCCCCTAATTGTAGCCTTTGGGGAGAGGGGCTTTACGCTGCCAGGCGCGGCTCCTTCTTAAAGACTTACTTCCATATGGTCTTCATGACTTTCAAGGTCTTGAGGAATCCGTCGTCTCTTTTCCTGTAGGCTTCCTCGATGTTTGGATACTCGTAGATTCCTTTACCTGTCTTCATGCCATACTCGCCCTTGGCAACCTTGTCAATTATCATCTTCGGTGTCTTCTTGTAGTTTGCAAGGGTTGGTAGGAGGTATTTCCAGACCCTCGCCGCTGTGTCTATTCCAGCCGAGTCTATCTGTCTGAACGGTCCTACAGTCGCCCATCTGAATCCTAAGACGCTGTTTAAGCATATGTCGACATCCTCAGGTGTTGCGACGCCTTTCTCAACCAGGTAGAAAGCTTCTCTGTTCAAGGCTAGTTGGAGCCTGTTCAAAAGGAATCCGTCGATCTCCTTCTTGACAACGAAAGGTACTTTGCCAACCTTCTTGATGAGGTCGTAGGCTATCTTGAATGTTAAATCTGAGGTCTTCTTCCCCCTGATTATCTCAACACCTGGAACTATGTGGGGTGGTACTGAGAAATGTGTGCCTATGACTCTGTCAGGCCTCTTTAACCCTCTGGCTATCTTTGTTATCATCAGGCCTGAAGTGTTCGATGCGAGTATAGCGTCTTCAGAGACATAACTCTCCATTTCAGAGAATATTCGCCTCTTCAGTTTCAGGTCTTCAGTCACAGCTTCTGTTACAAACTCTCTACCCTCAACAGCTTCTTTCAGGCTTGTTGTGGTCGATATTCTTTTCAGGGCCTTATCAGCCTCCTCCTCGGTTGTGAACCCGTTGTCGATCAATGTTTTAAGTTCAGAGTTGATATAGCCCATCCCTCTCCTCAACAGTTCATCGTTCACATCCATCATCCATACTGGGTAGCCGTTCAGGGCATATACTTCAGCGATTCCGTGGCCCATAACGCCAGCCCCGATAACAGCCACACTCTTAATATCATCGACAGAATTCATTCATGTTCAACTCGTAAACTTGTATTCTGAATCTGAAATTTAAGATTAATCGTCGGTAGAAGGTTTTGGTATGGATTGCCTCTCTCAATCATCCTTTGACGGCGCCTGCGGTGAGGCCTCCAACAATATATCTCTGGACTAGGAAGAACAGGGCTGCTGGGGGTACGCTTGCTACGCAACAGGCGGCCATCAACCTGTCCCAAGGCACGAAGTCAGCCTTCATATATAACAGTAGGGCTGTTGGGACGAGTTGTAACTCTTCACGGTTGATCAGTATCAGTGGGAAGAGGACATTGTTCCAAGCCAGTATGAAAGCGTAGACTGCTGTTGCAGCTATTCCTGGGGTTGAGAGGGGTATGATTATTCTTGTTATGACGCCGAGTCTCGAGCAGCCGTCCACTATAGCAGCCTCCTCTATCTCTTGGGGTATTGTGGCGAAGAAACCCCTCAACATCCATAGGGTGTATGGGAGGGTTATCGCCAACTCAGCCAGTATCAGACCTGCATAGGTGTCTGTGAGCCTCCAACTAGAGAGTATGAGAAATAATGGAACTATCAGGACGACTATTGGAAATATGTATGTGAAGAGCGATATTGTTGAGAGTATGTCCCTCCCAATGAATTTGATTCTTGCCAGGGCGTAACCTCCGAGGACTCCTAGGACAGTGGATATCGCCATCACTGTGAATGAGACGAATACACTGTTGATCAAAGGTAATGTTATCGACCCGCCGACAGTAGCCTCTTTCTCACCGAAGCCGAATATCGCCATCATAGAGCTCAATGTGAACTCTTGAGGAAGGATGTAACCCTCATATATCTCCCTCTCAGGTCTGAAGGCTGTGCTCACCATCCAATACATTGGCAGCGCTACTTGGATGGCAACTATCGCTGAGAAGAAATATACCAGCATATTCATGCTGCGTCTGTTCATCTATTTTCACTCCCTGAGGGCTCTGAGGATCAGTCCTATCAGGATCAGGAAGAGGGGGACCGTTATGACTGAGACGGTGGCGGCTATGCCTACGTCGAACCTGCTGAATGCATGGTAATAAATCAATATGGGGATGATGAATGTTGCATAGCCTGGTCCACCTCTGGTTAGGAAGAAGACCGTGTCGAACTCGCTGAAGGTCCATATGACCGAGAGGAGGCAGACTATGAGCAGAACATATTTTATTCCAGGCAGGGTTATGTGTAGGAAACGTCTCCAAGCGGAGGCGCCGTCCATCTCAGCAGACTCATAGAGGTCTTTAGGTATGGTCTGTATCGCGCCGAGAAAGTTGACCATGAAGAAAGGGATGCCCTTCCAAATGTTTGCTATGATTATCGCCCAAATAGCATATTCCACGCCGAGCCAGGGGACTGCCACATTGAATAGTCTCTTCAATATTTGATTGGCTAAGCCGAGATTGTAGTCGAAGAACCACCAGAATATGATGGCTACAACGAATAGGGGTAGACTCCATGGAATGATGGCTAGGGTCCTGACGAATCCTCTGCCCTTAAACCTCTGGGTTAGGAGCAAGGCGAATCCTAAACCCAATATAAGTTTGAAGGCCACCGATATGAAGGTGTAGAAGCAGGTTATGTAGAATGAATGGTAGAAGAGAGGGTCACTCAAGGTTTCTACATAATTTCCTAAACCTACAAGAACAGCCTCCTTACCAAATATCTTTCTGAAGAAGCTGATGTATATTACGTATATGAATGGGAAGAGGATTACAAAAAAGAGGGTGAGGAAGGCGGGTCCACTGAAGGCGTAGCCGGTCAGGTTCTCCCTACGCCTCAGTACCCCTCCCTTTCTCTGGGGCGTCACAGCCCCTCCATGCTCCCGCATACTACTTTCCATAGTATCTAAGGAATATCTCCCTGATCTTGTTGTATGTGTTGTCCACAGCCTGTTCTACAGGTTTCTTGTCTACAAGGGCGTCGGCGAAGGCGTCGGCGAAGATGAATTTAGACATGACCTCGTCTGCGGCTCCGCATGGCTCCATCAATGGGTATGTATAGTCTGTGAGTGTTCCTTTTGTTCCCTCAGCAACCATGGCCCATATAGGATCCTTCTTGGCATACTCCTCCAGTGTGCTCTTGAATACTGGGAAGGCTGCATAGTATCCTGAGCCTATGAAGTCCGAGTATGCTTTCCTGTCTTTGAATATGTATGCGAGCAGGTCCTTTGCCAAGTCGATGTTCTTTGAGTCTTTGAATATCACCATAGCCTCTTTTGAAGCCCAATGGAAGAGTCCGGCTGGACCTTTTGGAGCCGGCAACAGTAGGGTCTCAGAGGCCAACTTCGGATTCCTAGTTACTGCAGCGTAGAAGGGGGTCGGCCCCTCACAACACCAAGCCGCTGTCCTTGTAAGGTAGGCGTTGTTGTTAAGCATTTCATCTGCCCTGAGCATCTCAGTCGATATAAGCCCTTCATTGACATAGCCCACTATCTTCTGTAACGTGTCGTAAGACTCCTTGCTCTTATATTTGAGGTCGGCCGCACTCCTCCCTGTTGTCAGCTTACCTCCGTAAGGCCACCAGAACATCATCCACGTCTCACAGCCGTCATAACATTTGCCGAGGGTATACCCCATAGGATACATTTCCGGATGTTTCTTCTTGACTTCCCTTGCAAACTCGACATAGTCATCTATCGTCTTGAGATTCTCAGGTTTCCTGCCGACCTCGTCTGCGAAGGGCTTTATCAGATGCACTAGGTTCACGAACAGGAATAGATCTATCCCGTATACTTTTCCATCTATCGTATACCATTTCCTAATTTCATCCAAGACATCGTCTTTACCTATCTCGTTCAGGACATCGTCTATAGGTACTATGTTTCTGGCCTTCGGATCCTCAGCCATCAGGGCGACTAATGTCCCAGCGCCTAGGGCTATGTCTGGAGGATCCTTAGACTCGACCCCTGTAAGGATCTTTGGAAGTATCTCCATGTAGGAGGCGACGCTCATCTCAACATCTACGCCTTTCTTGGCAGCCCACTCATATGTTCTCGCCTTCAGCCAATCGTTCAGGGCCGGCGCATATGTCGACATGTAGAGGGCCCTTATCTTTCGCCTTCCAGGTGTTGTTGGTGTTGGGGTAGGTGTTGTCGGTGTCGGTGTGGGTGTGGTTGGTGTAGGTGTCGGTGTAGGTTTAGGAAGTGTGGCATAGTATCCTGCCCCAGCCGCAGCAGCTACGACAACAACTCCTGCTCCAGCATACTTTACCCAGCTTCTTCTAGAAACCTTCTCCTCAGACAAAACAAAACCCCAATATTGTTTGTTTCGATATAGTGGTATAAATAACTTTTGATATGTGCTGTCCATATTACCCTTGACCATTTCTACTCAAAACTGAGACTGCCCGTACTGAATATGTTCATAATTGATTCATTAGTCTCTAGGTAGGATGCTGATAGTGTCTTTTAGGTTCCATTTCACCAATAATGAGATTTTAGATGTGATCGGTTGGGCTTCTCATCAATTTTTTAGGTTAGGTCTACTAGTGGAAGATGCGTTATATTCTAGGATTTTTGTTGGTCATCTTTCTATTGAGCATATGTCTATTATGGTTTTGAGGATAGTCTCTGCATATATTTTGAGTTTGGTGATGTCTATGCTCTCGGTTGATGAATGTGCTTGCTCCAGGTCTCCAGGTCCGAATACTAATGTTGGTATTCTCATTATGTTTGAGATTGAACCTGCATCGCACCAGTACGGTAATCCTCCAATCTCAGGCTCTATTCCAGAGATTAATTTCAAATTCTCCTTCACGGTCTTTACGATGAGAGCATCCTTCGGTGTCTCCATCGGTGAACATTTTATCCAGTCTATAGCCTCAACTTGATATTCAGCGTCTCGATCATCAGCCCTCAATTCGGTTAAGATCTCGTTCAGTTCGGTGAGGACCGACCTGTAGTCTTCTCCGGGAATGATTCTTCTATCGACCTGTATTCTACATGAGTCTGGAACTACGTTTGGCCTATACCCTCCTTCTATGAGGCCTATGTTGAAGGTCGGTGCTCCAAGAACCGGATGTTTTCTACTGTTCAACCTCTCAAGATATTTCGTGTTTAGTATGTTGATTATCTTATTCATTGTTAGGATTGCGTTCTTGCCGAGGTTTGGGTTGCTCCCATGGGCTGCTTTACCGTATGTTTTTATCTCTATGAAAGTCAAGCCTTTATGTGCGATGCCTAGGGAGAGTCCTGTAGGCTCCCCGACTATGGCCATGTCGGCTCTCAATCCGCTCCTTGCTAAATATTCACCTCCGGAACCTCTGCCCTCCTCGTCGGCGCACCCTGCAAATATGACGTCGCCTTTCAATCTGATATTCGATTCTTTAGCAGCCTCACATGCCACAACCATCGCGGCCAGAGCACCCTTCATATCGGATGCTCCTCTACCGTAGATCCTTCCATCCTTAACCTCGCCTCCATATGGGTCTACAGTCATACCTTCAGTCTCGATCGTGTCTAGGTGACCGTTGAGCATGAGATTGTATCCTCCACCCTCACCGCGGAGGATCCCTAATATGTTCGGTCGGCCTTCAGAAACATTTTGGAGTTGGACCTCAAAGCCGGAATCTCTGAGCCTCCTGTAAAGATATGTCGCAATCTCCCCCTCACACCCGTAGTCAAGCCCTCTTACGGGGCTTGGAATACTGATCAGCTTCCTAGTCAACTCTACCAGTTTAGACTCATTTATCAAGCTGGAATATTTCCAGTTGAAGGTTGAAGCCTCCTACCGCTTCACGTCGATGCTTGACCATATAAGGGTTGCCGAAACCTATCTGAATCAGCGAGATCAATAATATTATGGGAATCTATGAATGTCAGCTGAACATTTCATTCGCATACACATTCGGAGGCGTCGTCTGCAACAATAATCTTATGAATAGTCTAGGTTATTGGATTTTGGATGTTCGCATGATCATGAACAAGGATGAGTTGGTCTCCCATGGAAACGTGAAGGGTAGGGAGGTTGCTCTCAAAATTATTGAGTATGCCCTGGAATCAGTCGACTCCTACAAGGCAACTTTGAGGCTGGTGAATGTTGATGATGATACGTTGAAAGTCGGCGGCTCAAAATATGATTTGGCCAGGGTCAATAGAATTTTTGTGGTCGGCGCAGGTAAAGCCACCTACCCTATAGCCAAAGCCTTGGAGGAGATTCTGGAGGATAGGCTTTCAGGCGGTCTCATAATTGTCAAGAGGGGTGATGGTCGACGTCTGAACCGTATTCAGGTGGTTGAGGCGAGCCACCCCCTCCCAGATGAGGCTGGCCTGGAGGGTGCGAGAAGAATTGTAAAGATCGCTGAAGGCGCCCAGTTCAGAGACTTGGTCTTCTGCGCTATAACCGGCGGTGCCTCAGCCTTGATGCCTCTGCCCGCCGGCGACATAACTTTGGAGGATAAGAGGGTGGTGACCGACCTGCTGTTGAAGTCTGGGGCCAAGATAGATGAGGTGAACGCTGTTAGAAATCACATATCAAAGATCAAGGGTGGGAGACTCGCACATTACATCCATCCAGCCCAGATAATCAATCTTATCGTTATAGATGAGGTTGCAGGCCAGCCTTGGGGGCCCACGGTTCCAGACCAGACGACGTTCCAAGATGCTTTCAAGACCCTCAAGAAGTATGGTCTATGGGATAAGGTTCCTAACACTGTAAGAGGATATATTGAGAGGGGGCTCAGAGACCCTAGGTTGGAGACACCTAAGACCAAGGACTTTGAGGGTCTGAAGGTTCAGAACGTGATACTTGCCGATAATGAGATTCTATGCGAGGCGGCTGAGCGGAAGGCCAGAGATCTAGGGTTTAAACCAATGATCCTATCAACGGTAGTTGAGGGGGAGAGTAGGGAGGTCGGCTCGGTTCTGGCAACCATAGGTAAGGAGGTGGATGTGAAGGGTAGACCCCTGAAGCCGCCATGCGTTTTGATCGCTGGGGGTGAGTCGACGGTCAAGGTTGAGGGTGAGTCAGGCTTGGGAGGGCCCAGCCAAGAGCTTGTCTTGGGAGCATCATTGAGGATAGGTGGATGTGGAAGGATAGTCGTGGCCTCCATAGACACTGATGGAACAGATGGGCCTACAGACGTCGCAGGCGGGATCGCCGACGGATACACTGTAAGCAGGGCTGAAGGTGAGGGCATAGATATCTTTGACAGTCTGACCAAACATAACTCATATGAGGTGTTGAGGAGGCTAAAAGACACGATCGTAACCGGGCCTACAGGGACAAACGTTATGGACCTGAACCTTATAGTTGTAACCCGCAAGTGAACCTCATGGAGGCTGATGTTTAATGGATCTCTCAAGGTGTGGAGGAGGTGTCAAGATAAAGGGTGTTAAGGCCAGGGAGATACTTGACTGTAGGGGTGAGCCTACACTCCAAGTTGAGGTTACGACTGAGGATGGAACGGTCGGTAGGGCCGACGTTCCATCAGGCAGATCCACCGGCAAATATGAGGCTCTTGAGCTCAGGGACGGCGGATCAAGATATGGCGGTAGGGGGGTTCTGAAGGCTGTCAGGAATGTGAATGAGACTATTCAACCGGCCTTGATAGGTGTCGACGTCACAAAGCAGAGGGAGATCGACGGTTTACTGATAAGACTCGACGGCACAGAGGATAAATCCAGACTCGGAGCCAACGCCATTGTAGGTGTATCCTTGGCGGTGGCTAGGGCTGCCGCAAACACCCTCAAGATCCCCCTATACAGGTATATCGGAGGCCCAAACAGCCACATCATGCCTGTTCCCCTACTCAACTATGTCAATGGTGGTAGACTAGCCGCCACCGAGCTTGACTTCCAGGAGCATATGATAATCCCTGTAGGCTTCAGAACATTCAGTGAGGCTATGAGGGCGAGTGTCGAGGTTTACCATGAGCTCGGCAAGATACTTGTCAAAAAGTATGGTAGACACTCCCTAAACGTTGCGGATGAGGGAGGCTACACACCCCCTGGAATGAAGGATCCCAGAGAAGCCTTCGACACCGAGCTTGAGGCAGTTGAGAATCTAGGTTACAGCGGCCAATATGTTCTGGGGTTAGATGCGGCTGCAAGCCACCTATACAACCAGAAGACTGGAGGATACAGGTTGATGGGCAGAGAATACTCTAGGGAGGAGCTCATAGATTATTATGTCGACCTCGCATCAACCTATCCCCTACAGTCTATTGAGGATCCTCTGCATGAGGATGATTTCGAGGGGTTCGCTGAACTCACAAAAAGACTCGGCATTCAGATTGTTGGAGACGACCTCTTCGTAACGAACATGGCTAGGTTGAGGAGGGGGATGAGTGTAGGAGCCGGTAACGCCCTCCTACTGAAAGTCAACCAGATCGGAACCTTGAGTGAAGCCTTGGATGCGGCTGAACTCGCCTTCAGGAACTGTTACGGCGTGCAAGTCTCTGAGAGGTCGGGGCAGACCGAGGATACTTGGCTCGCCGACCTGACTGTCGCCTTGAACGCAGGCCAGATAAAGACGGGGGCACCATGCAGGTCTGAGAGGACAGCCCAGTATAACAGGCTCCTCACCATTGAGGAGGAGCTTGGAAGCCAAGCAGTCTACCCTGGAAGGAATTTCAGACAACCATTCCAGTAACGGCCGGCAAACCGTCATCATCTTGAAGGCGGATGCTTAGACTCAACCGCTCCGATAGCGCCGTCCAAAACATTCGCAAGCTCATCTATCTGCTCCCTCGTTATTATGTATGGTGGGGTCAACAGTATATGGTCCCCCGAGACACCGTCTGCTGTTCCAGAGCCTGGATATACGACCGCCCCCCTCTCCAAGACCTCCCTAGTCACCTCGTGGCATAGCCCAATATTCGGAGGGTAAGGCTCCTTAGTCTCCCTGTCCCTGACAAATTCGAGTCCAACCATCAACCCCAAACCCCTCACATCCCCTATAATCGAATGTTCCACCTGAATCCTTCTGAGTCTACTCATCAGATGGACACCCGCATCTCTACACTTGGAGACCAAGTCATTTTCCACAATATATCTTATGACCGCTAGGCCCACAGCGCATGATAGGGGGTTTGCGTTGAAGGTGTGGCCTCCGACAATATTCAAACCCTCCCTCTGAAACTGTTCGGCGACATTTTCCGCCAGAATCACCGCGCCGAGGGGTGTGTAGCCTCCGCTGAGTCCCTTCGCCACCGTAACTATGTCAGGCCTCACCTTCCAATGTTCCATACAGAACCATTCACCTGTCCTCCCAACACCCGTCTGAACCTCATCCGCAATGAAGAGCAGATCATGCCTGTCACATATCTCCCTGACCATCGGATAATACTCTTTGGGAGGAACAGTTGCACCTGTCGTCGCACCGACGATAGGCTCAGCGATGAAGGCAGCCACATTCTCAGGCCCCTCCTGCTTCACAACCCTATCCAGATAGAGTGCGCAGTCTATGTCACATCCAGGATACTCCTTTCTGAACCAGCATCTGTAACAGTAGGCCGGCGGTATATGGGGCATATCCTTCAAGTAAGGTATGTACCTGCTCCTCCTGAATGTGTGTCCTCCGAAAGATAAGGCTCCGAAAGTGTTTCCGAAGAAGCTCTGCCACCTAGTCACAACCTTAAACTTCGAATATTTACCTTTACTCATCCAGAACTGCCTAGCTGCCTTAACAGCATACTCAGTAGCCTCAGAACCACTATTGACAAATGAGACGCTGCCGAAACCAGGAGGTGAAACCTTCAAAATCTCCTCAGCCAACAATTCAGCAGGCTCATTAGAGAAAACATGCATAGGAACAAAAGATACTCTCCTAGCCTGCTCGAGCATAGCCTCTATTACAGGCTGAGCCTGATGGCCGATGGGCACAGAAGCGTTTGAGCCACCTGAAGCATCAAGATACCTCCTCCCAAACTCGTCGTAAATATATACTCCTTCACCCCTGACTATCCTCACCTTCCCCTTAAAACCTTCATAGAAAATGTTTAAACTACTCATGGAAACATCAACTTACATGAATTATATTTCAAACACATATTTTAGCAGTATCCCGTAAATTGAGAGGCAGTAAGTTACCCTATAGATAAGTGTGTAAGATAAGATATAAGCAGAAATGTTTAGAGGTTAAAAATGTGAGTGTGTTTTCACCTCATTCCTCTGCCTCCGGCTACTGTTATGACTTCTCCAGTTATGAAGTCTGAGTCCTCAGATGCTAGGAACAGGGCTGCCATAGCAACCTCCTCAGGTTTACCTGTTCTTTTCAGAGGTGTCTCCTCAACCCTCATCCTAGTATATTCGGCTGGTAGCGATGCGGTCATGTCGGTCTCTATAACTCCTGGACATATGGCGTTCACATTCACGTATGGTCCCAAGTTCACAGCTAGGGACCTGGTCAATCCTATGACCCCGGCTTTCGATGCTGCGTATGGAACGTTTCCCAGGGCTGACCTCTGAGCAAGGCCTGAGACCGACGCTATATTTATTATCTTTCCTCTTCCCTGGCTCAACATCAGGGGCGCAACTTCCTTGGAACATAGGTAGGGCCCTTTAAGATTCACATCTATGGTTCTGTCCCAAATCTCCTCAGTAGTCTCCAGGAAAGGTTTAGAGATAACTATTCCGGCATTGTTCACCAGAATATCTATCCTCCCATATTCTTGAACAACCCTCTGAACCATGTTCTTAACCTCATCTGCCTTTGAGACGTCGGCCTTAACAGTTATCGCAACCCCACCGAGCCTCCTTATCTCTTCTGCGAGACTCAGCGCCTCACTCTCTGACCTTGAATAGTTTATAGCTACTTTAGCGCCCTCTCGGGCGAAGAGCAACGCTATCGCCCGTCCAATGCCTCTTCCAGCCCCCGTGATGAGGGCAACCTTACCTTGGAGCCTCAAACCATTCAAACCTCCACAAATAGAATATGTAGATTTGAATGTAAGACTTTCTAGTTGAGAAACGGTAGTCTGCGGAACCGATGGATTCAACTCCTCCTTGAGATCGAGAGGATGAGAAAGTCACTTTATTCCCTGTAGTCTCTTAACTCTTGGGGTGGCGAAGATCATGTCGGGGTCTATTGTGCAGTAGACTGTCTTCGAAATTGTCGAATTAATACGTTCTATCCCGGACAGCAGACATCTACTCACCCATCTCTCAATCGATAGCTCTATGTCCTCAGCGGTAAGGTGATGGCCTAGTCTTCTCGTCTTACATGGACCCGTGTAAGGTGGTTTGAGCTTAATGGCTATCTCCTGCCTTGACTCGACCCTCTCATGTTTGCTTGATGGTATAGTTTCTGATGACCCTTGCACCACTTAAATTAGTCCTCCACTTATGGTGCACCTAATATGAACATATTATAGACCTAACTATATTGTCCTTGAAAACATCGACTCTCCAAATATTATCCATCATAAATGATGGGTCTGTCAAGAGTAAACGTTGAGGATTGGTTTGAAATCTTCTCTCTGGAAGGAGTATTCGAATCTTGTGTATGTGTCGTAGGTTCCATTCAATATTGCGTATACATCCTCTGCGATCACAAGCTCCTCATCTGTCGGTATGACGAGAACCTTCACCGGATACTTTGGATCCTCTATGCTTATGGTGGCTTCGGTTCTCCTGCCGACAGCCGCCCTATTCTTCTCTTCATCTATCTTTACTCCTAGAAACTCTAGGCCTTCGCATGTCTTGGTTCTGTATAGGGGTTGGTTCTCACCTACACCTGCTGTAAATATTAATGCGTCAACCCCGGCCATGGCGGCGGCGTATGCTCCAATATATTTTCTGAGCCTGTAACACTCCATCTCAACCGCCAGTCTACATCTCTCATCTCCATTCTTCGCCGCCTCTATGATGTCCCTCCTGTCAACATATCTGCCTGTCACCCCTATTAGGCCACTCCTCTCATTCAGAATCCCACTCATCTCCTCAACATTGAACCCGCACCTACGCATCATGTACAGGGGTATCGCAGGGTCTATGTCTCCACACCTGGTCCCCATCACAGCGCCCTCCAATGGTGTGAAACCCATGCTGTGGTCAAATGCAGCTCCACCCTTGACTGCTGTTACGCTGACTCCGTTACCTATGTGGAGGCTGATAACATTCAACTCTCTCGGCTTCCTATGTAGTAAGGCTGCAGCCCTTCTTGAGACGTATAGGTGGGATGTGCCGTGGAAGCCGTACCGCCTGACCTTATACTTCTCATACCATTCATATGGAAGCGCATAGATGTGAATGTGTATCGGGATTGTTGAGAAGAAGGCTGTGTCAAAGACTGCTATATGCGGCCTCTCAGGCATATGATTCATTGAGGCCCTGATGCCTGAGAGGTTAGGTGGATTATGTAGGGGTGCGAGCTCAGAATATTCCTCGATCGCTCCTATAACTTCGCTATCTATGATCACTGACCTGTTAAACTTGTCCCCGCCGTGGACGACCCTGTGGCCGACAGCATCAACCTCCGAGACATCGCCTATAACACCATACTCTGAATCGGTCAGATATTTCAACATCAACTTTATCGCAGCCTCATGGTTGGGAGAATCACATTTCGCAACTATGAGTTTCTTCCCATGATGTTTTATTGTTGAGTCGCCGAAGCCAACCCTCTCAACTATTCCGCTGCAAACCCTTCTCCGATCAGGCATCGTCCACAGGGTATACTTTACAGAGGAGCTTCCGCAGTTGAGGGTTAGGATATTCAAGGTCAACCCGACATATCCAATGCATTATGGTTATAGATGAAGAATATGTTTGTTCAGATTTAGAAGGGTCTCCACCGTTACAGGCTCAATATTAGTAGGGTATTTATATTCACGTTTCTTGGGGATGGACGCCTACAGGTGACATTCCTCTTTACAGTCCCCTCCATCGATTATGTGTGCTTTGAGATTTTTATATTTGTAAATGCACTTGCGGGATGATCTTCTTTCTCTGGTCAGGGCCCACTGGACCAATGGTTCTATTGCTTTCCAAAGTTTCTCCCCATCGTCTGTTAGGGAGTATTGAACTCTGGGAGGTATCTCTGCTATAGATTCTCTCTGAACGAGTCCTTGTTCGCAGAGTGTTTTCAGGGTGTCGGCTAGGGACTTGGGGCTTATTCCTTTCAGCTCATCCATCAACTCATTGTACCTTAAGACCTTATGGTTTCCCAGGGTGTTGATGATGAGGAGGGACCACTTCTTGCTTATCACATCTATGGTTTCTTCGACGAAGCATAGGCAGTTGCAGCCTCTTTCCTCAACCATAGCTACTATCTTCCTATAAACCTTATAGTTTAAATACTATAAAAAGTATACTGCTTTTCGGTGTCTGGAATGTGTGGAGGATCGAGATGCATATATCCTGAGAGGCTTAAAGAAACTCCTGAGAGATGCAGTGCAGAACAGATATCTGAATGCCACCCCAACATGAGAGAACATCCATGCGTTAAGAAAGAGATCTAGATATGGATACTGCAGTCAAAGTCTCCGGTCTAACGAAGCATTATGGAAAGATCACAGCCATAGACCACCTTACATTTGAGGTTGAGAGAGGCGAATTCTTCGGTTTTCTAGGCCCCAACGGCGCGGGAAAGACTACTACAATCCGAATTCTCACATGCATAATCAAACCTGATCTCGGTTCAGCCTCCATTATGGGTTACGACGTATCAAAGGAACCTTTGAAGGCGAAGCAGGTGATGGGTATTCTGCCTGAGATGGCTAACGCTTACATAGATCTTACGGCGTGGCAGAACCTTATGTTCTGGGGGGAGATTTACGGTGTACCATCAACAATTAAGAAGAGTCGGGCTGAGACCCTCCTTAAAAAGTTTGGTCTCTACGAGAGGAAGGATAATCTTGTCAAAGGGTTCTCTAAAGGGATGAAACAGAGACTTCTGATCTGTATGTCTCTGATAAATGAGCCTTCGATCCTATTTCTGGATGAGCCTACAGGTGGCCTCGATGTTCAGAGCACCAGACTCATCAGAAGCATGTTGTACGAGCTTAACCGGAATGGGGTAACAATATTCATGACAACCCATAACATGGATGAGGCAAACCAACTATGCAACCGAGTAGCCATAATCAACAATGGTAGAATAATTGCTGTAGACCGGCCTGAGAGGCTTCGATCATTAAGCAGTAAGATACAGTCGATTGAGGTTGCTTTCGATAAGCCAATAGACATTAGGTCGCTCATCAAACTCGATGGAGTTGTTAAAGTAACTGAGATGGGAGACAAACTCAGATTATACACTGAGGACCCGAACAGCCTACTAAACCAGCTTGTGGATTATGCTCGAGCAAAAGGATTGAAGTTTATAACCCTAAACTTTCTAACACCAAGCTTAGAAGACGTATTCATCGCCATAACAGGATCTCAGGTTGAGTAGTCGATGAATACCTCCATCGATGTTGGTTTGACGCAGCAGCTCAGAAGGGCCTTCGCAATCTGTAAGAAAGATATTCGCATATACTATCTGAAGGGCCCAGTAATAGTTATGGGAATACTTTTCCCAACTTTTATGTTCGCAGCATTCCTGGTCGGCAGAGACCTGAACATAAACCTTTTAATGTCAAGCCTAACGGCTATAACTGTCTTCTTCACATCGACAGCAGTCACACCGGTGGTTATGCCTTGGGAGACGAGGTCGAAGACTCTTGAGAGACTGATATCCGGCCCAGTATCTATCGCAACCATAATATTGGGAGACATCTTAGCATCCTTCATTTTCGGCATACTCTTCTCAATAGTTCCACTGGTCATAGGCTTGACTCTAGGTGTGAAAATTCTTCATCCGTTAACATTTCTTTCCGGAGTTGTATTAGCTTCTTTCTGCTTCTCATCTCTTGCAGCTATCTTTTCAACTCCGCCAACAGATATCCCTGCTAACGCAATGATGCTTTCAACACTTATCAAATTCCCTATTTTATTCATCAGCGGAGTCTTTATTCCAATCGAGAGACTTCCGAGCTGGGGTGTAATAGCTGCTTCAGCTTCACCCCTCACATATTTCACAGACCTCACCATATACTCAATAACAGGAACATCATATTACCATGTACTGCTCGACTTTACTATTCTAGCAGGCTTCACCATCTTCTTTCTTTGGGTTTCTGTTAAGTTGCATGGGAGGAACATGCCTAAGAGAATGTAGCCTCAGGTAAATTCCATCTATCTGCCCTGATAGTGATAGATGCACAGCCGCTCAACTCGTCTTCGACACAATTATCATAGCGGGAGCCCATCCAAACTTTCGATACGTATCCATAGCTCTTCTCAATATACGTTCCTCCAAAATCACCCTCCCAAGCTTCAGACCATGCTCATAGATTGAATCGTTTATATGAAATTTTTCACCATCACAACCTGTCACAACAATCCAGTGAGGCAGATGTGGAGGGTTCTTCACTCCCCCAGTCTTGGCAGTGTAGTAGGAGTCTATAAGCAAAATAGCTGGGCTATGAGCATAGATCGCTCTTCTAACGTCACATAGTGTTGGGTCTCTGTCCATGATCGTCGATGCTATCTCTCTCTTCAGGATCGCATTATATGCTCTGAAGAAGTCTAGGAAAATTTTCCTCTCCGCCGGATTGACTTGGCAACATTCCAGGGGTGTCCTGTTATAGGGGCCTCTCCTTTGTTTCATTATAAGTTTCGTTTCAAAACCTTTCTTGATGAAGAATGCCGCGATTCGGTAGGGCGATGAGAATTCGAATGGTAAAGCAGCTATTTCACTCCATATCCAAAACTCGTTTCGCGTTGAGAATTGTACTTTTCGATCGAAGTATCTCCAAACCATAAGTGTTGCACATGCACCGCAAGTGAAATCTGTCGTCTGCCTGTACAGCGGTACCTTTAACCTCATATATTCCTGGACCTCTCTACAAGAATCTTTTCACCACATCGCACTCAATATGCCAGATAGTTTAGGTGGCGTCAGCTAAATCGAGTTATAGATGTAGGCTCTAGCCGATCATTTCCCTTGCGGTTTTTAACTGTCGGCAGATCCTATTCAACTCTGTCTCCATCATAGATCTCAGCTCCTGCTCCCGTGCCTTCAACGGTTGGGTTCCTATCATATTCTTCAGATCCTCAACTGGTTTGTCAACCTTGGATACGAGTTCAGCCGTTCCCCTTAGAGTTGAAGATACTGCCGTCCTAGCTTCCTCATATGAGAGTCCCTGATCTACTCCGAATTTGATTAGGGTGTCAACGAATGGAAGAAAATATGTTGGCCCCATCGCTGAAAGGATTGTGTAGTTCTCCATCTTCTCCTCTTCAACCTCTCTATATTCGCCTAATGTCTTGAGGAAGCTTCGCACCCACTTTTTACCTTCAGAACTCATATATCGCCCAAAAGAGAACACATTGAAGCCTTCGCCGACCAGGCTTGGAATGTTAGGCATCACTCTAGTCACTCCAACATGTAGTTTCAATGTCTCTTCTATGACCCTTATTGAAACAAGAGCGGCTAGCGAGACCAAGACCTTGTCTTCTGACAGCGAATCTTTAATCTCCTCAAGAACCTGACGGGTCTGCTTCGGTGGAACCGCAAGTATAACTGCATCGCCAAATCTTGCAGCATCACGATTGTCTATGCTAGTTCCTACATTGAACTTTCGTTTGATCTCGTCAAGCCTATTCTGGTCTATGTCACATGCAAGAACCGAATCTTTACTAATGAAGGAAACATCGATCAGACGCTCTAAAACAGCGCTTCCCATGGCGCCGACTCCGATAAATGATATTTTCTTAATCATTTTTCCCATCACCATAATCTTCGAGATGGAATACTATAAACATCCTTTGCTTTTCTCTCGATCACTTTGACGAAGAGCCAGTAAAGGGGAGATATCAAGTTGCCCCACCCCCTCCCAAAATATGATTTCATAATGACCTTAGCCCAGTAAATGTCGTGTTTTAAACATCTGGTCAGCAGCTCCATTTGCAAGTTGCTCATCTTCTCCATTGTGAACCAGTCTAGATTCTTAAGTCTACCTAAAGGAACGAAGAACAATGGTACGATTAGGCTCTTGAAATCTTTTAGGTCGTCTACCAATTCGATGGTCTTCACAACATCATCATCTGTCTCTTGAGGTAATCCCGTTATTAATGTACAGGCGGGTACAAGATTGTTATCTGCCATTATGTTTGCAGCCTTCTTAACAATTTCTGGCCACTGTTCAGCTTGGAAGGGACTAGCTTTGGCTGGCATTATTTTTCTAGAAAGTTCAGGTGAACCAGTCTCTATCCCTATCTCAGCTCCCCACCATTCTTGTTCATCAAGTATGATCTCTGCAACTTCTTTCACTAGTTTAGGATCCGTCGCAACAGCTGCCATCGAAGTGTGACTCCAACTGAGAGAGGCAACATGGTCTTTGCATAATTTATGTAACTCCAGAACTCTATCCCTGTTAGGTATCACTGTTTTTGAACCATAGAGCAAGACATCCTCAGCATGTAAAATAGCACATTTTATTCCAGCATTCACGTTTACTTCAACTTCTTTCCTTATCTTCTCGTATGGATACCAGCGTAGACCCCTCAGTGTGACACTGCAGAATTGGCATCCGCGGCAGCAGCCCCGCCCTATCTCAGTTAAACCGTTTATTGAAGGATTTTTTATTTCAGGAATCTCATCTAAGCTTGGGGCTTCTTCCACTTTGGTTTCGTGGAATTTTGGCAACTTCCCGCCTTCAACAGCCTCCCTGAATATTTTTCCCACAACATTCTCCGCTTCCCCATCTATTACGCAGTCTACCCCATACTCATCCACAAAATCTGGTCTAAGCTTAAGTTGCCAGGCGCCAGGCCCGCCGACGATTATCTTTAAACCACGATTTTTCGCCTTTATAACCTCAGGCTTCTCCAACAACAGCCTGAAGTACTTTGCAACATAAGGTTCTCCAGTCTTCAAAATTCTTGAAAAAGTGGAGGAGGAGGGACCTATGCCAAATGGATCCATAACATAGACCCCTAGAACTTTCGCCTCATCTAAGTAGCTGCCAAGACGGTCTGGATCGACGGTCAAGACTCTAAACCCATCGTTTAAGAGTTTGGCCTCGACTTTTCTGAGGCCATAAGGCGCCTGGATGGGTAGACCATCCACAGTCTTTACTGGTGGAAAGAATAACAGTTTAAAGAACCATTCAGGAACAACATTTGGCGGTGCGGTTGTTCCGAAACCGAGAAACTCATTATTATGATAATTGCTCATGAGAGTTCGGTCAGCAGTCAACAATACCTGAACCAAATAGAACCCTCAGGACATGTTGACAACCAAAAACCCATATTCAAACAGCCTTCAACTTCTGGTACTGACTGTTACGAATACATCCAGGGTCCTGCTCTAGGACATCATTGAAGTAAGCGAAAGCTCTGGCTCTGCATCCGCCGCATATGAATCGATATTCACATAACCCGCAGTTGCCGTGAAGTTGATTTCTATCACGCAATTTTACTAGGACATCGCTCCTATGCCAAATATTCATGAAGGATGTTTCTCTCAGGTTTCCAACCGTTAGGTTGGGCATGAATACACATGGTGAAACGTCACCGTTAGGTTGCAGAGCGCAGTAGAGTCTTCCTGCTCCGCATCCACCTATGAATTCAGCCAACACCTTAAGATTCCAAGAAGCCTCACCAATATAGAAGTGGGTTGGAGCCACATTCACGCCTCCAGAGGATTCAAAGCTGACACGTGCATACTGTGGAGCTGTACTGAGCACCTCTATTTCGCCGCCTCTGTTCTCATTAAACAAACATTTGAGAAGTTGCTCCCTCTCTTCAGGTGTCAGGTCGATGTCGAATGAGTCTGCACCCCTTCCAGACGGGATGAAATTGAAGGCGATGAACCTTTTAACATTCAATCTCTTCGCTAAATCTATTATTTCTGGTACATCCTGAAAGTTGAGTCTCGTCACTGTTGTTGCAATGCATGTGTAGATTCCTTCTGTTACACAGTTTCGAATTCCTTGCAGGGTCTTTTCGAATGCTCCGTCGACTCCACGAAACTCATCATGTCTTTCAGCGTCAGGAAAGTCGAGGCTTACTTCAATATAATCTACTCCAAGAGACCGAAGCTTCTTTGCTATATCCTTCGTGATCAATGTGCCGTTTGTAGCGATTGCAAGATGCATCCCCTTCTCCTTAATCTTCTGAGCGACTTCGAAGAAGTCTCTTGCCATCAATGGTTCGCCGCCGGAGAATGCTATGGAGACTACTCCTGCATCTGCAAGTTCCTCAACTACTCTGAGCTTCTCTGAGGTTGAAAGCTCATCGGGTCTCTGTAATCCAGCTTTTTGATAGCAATGTTTGCATTTGAGGTTGCAGGCATCTGTCAGATTCCATACTATTAGGAATGGTGCGTCTAATAGTTGGGGCTTCATTATTCCATATCTTGCGATTCCTCGTAGAACGGCGAGTAATCCTCTTCTTGTTGTTGACTCAGAAAAATATTCTATGAAGGATTCTCTGTCAACTCCGAACACTCTCAGCCCAGTATTTATCAATATGCTGAGTAGTGATGAATATACTTTACATGAGAGTGTGTGAGATTCAGCTTTATGTAGATATACCATCATGGCATGTTCAAGCCTTCTCATTTGGCAGTCTTTACAAAACCCCAGTCCGAGAGATAGTATTCTACGTGAAACAGGATTTCCTAGACCATACCTCAGCAGCTTAAGGGCGTCCAGAAGCATCGAGTAACATCTCACAAGATCCTTTTTTGGTAGATTTTGTAGAAGAGGCTTGCGTTGAGAGTTTGAAAGACTGCTGCTACAGCTATGGGCAGCGCCGCTTGCAGTCCAAGCGAAACGAATGCTACACCCATAGCTAGAGGCAGATGTTTCATGCCAGAGGAGTACACTATTGCCACAGTTTGCTTCCAGGCGCATTTCAAGGTCTTATTACAAAAGAGATGTATTCCTCCAAAGGCTACTGGGAACAATATTATTGGAGGTACGATCAGTACAACTAGAATGTCTTCTGAGATAGGTATGGTTGGGATGTTCACCGCTACCATGATGAACATCAGGATCATTGCTGTGACTGCTGCTATTGGCTGGAAGGCTGGAAGATAGTTTGACGCTTTCGCGCCGCCTCTCTTCTCAAGGATGTTACGAGTGATCATACCTAACGTGATGGGGCCGATGAGGACCAGTACTAGAATGTTGAGCATACCCAATATGTCCACAGATACATATACTCCAGCTAGTATGCCTGTCAATAGTGGTATGGTAATTATTCCTAGGACCATTGTTAATGCGCCTAGAAGTAGGGCGAGCGCCACATCTCCCTTCAATAGGCTTGTCCAAACAACATTCATCCCTGCACATGGAACCGTACCCATAAGGATGAAGCCTGCGGCGTAAACTGGATATCTACTCATTATAGAGATTGCGAGCAAATAGCAGAGAAGTGGTAGAACGACGAAATTTGTAAAAAGTCCGCACATAATCAATCTACCTTTCTTGAAGGTAAGCGACAAATCTGAGAATCTTATAGTTACGCTCATTGCCCAGATCATTATGGCAATGAGGCAAAGCATGTATGACGTTAACCCTCTCATAATGGCTGGGTGAATCTTGCCTACAATTATCCCTAATGCAACCGTAGATATGATTAGATATGAATAGTGATCTCGAATAAAATTGCCTACTTGAACTATTATCGGAGTATTCTCTAAACTATTCAGCTGAATCACCTATCATTTTACCATGCTACCTTCAAATTATATGATGACATATTGAGATCGCCACTATTGTTTTCAATATTTGTTTTGGCTTCACCATCATAGTTCAGCCTTCTCGATGATTATTTTTGCAATTTTCTTAACGTCGGCTTCATAAATGTCAAGTGTCGGAACCTTCTGAAGATGCTTGGAAATGTCAAACTCATAATCTACTCTTTCGCCTGCTTTCTCCATGACTTTTGATGCGCATCTATTGCCACATCCATTTATGACAATATTCTTTTTCGCTTTCTTAGCTATCTCAAGGTGAGGTTTCGAATCCGCTGCGATCGCTGTTGTACAGCACATCCTAGCTTTATCTAGATTTGTAAGTAGAACTCCAATCGCATGTCCTATTTGGCCGACGTTTGCAGCGCCATCACATACCCAGATAATGTTTTCATGTTCAGCAACCTTGTAGCATAATGGAAGTATCTTTGGCTGAACATCTTCCTCTTTGAATATTTCATTCACCCCTTCTCCAATTTCTATATGGCTTTTAGTTTACTGGCGATTAACTGAATCATATTCATCTTAATTTCACACATGGCTTCACCGCATTTCTTAGAGTGTTTGAGATTGTACAGTTTTCTTCAGCCAGTCGAACAAGTCTCTCCAGTTTCTCACGATCCTGAGTATCTGCCCTGATCGAAATATCCACATTCAATGTTATGAAGGATGAAGGGTGTTCATTACTTTCCTTAACTCCAGTTACCTCCATGTGAACATCTTTTAAACCAAGCTTCATCTTCTCGCCGATTCTCGATATGTTAACCATGATGCATGATCCTAAACTTGCAAGAAATACTTCGGTCGGTGTTGGACCGAGATCTCTTCCCCCCTCCTCCCTACTTGAGTCGATCAGCATTGTGTGGTGTCTCATCTTCGCCTCAGAGCATACGTCACCCTTCCAGTTTAAGCTGGCGCGCAATGATTTCCTAATATTCTCCCTCTTGAACAAATTATTTAGGTCCCCTATACATTTGTATCCTTCAGGTTCATTACTCCTCCAATATTGCTTTCTTGATGAGTTCTTTTGTCTTCTCTATGTCTCGTGTTGAGACATAATCCATGACTGGTTTTAGATCTCCACCGATATCTTCATGTAGCGCCTTCTTGTTCATGCCTATGTCCCTCACAAGCATGAAGCTCCTGTAAGGTCTGAATCCCGCAGCCTCAACTGTCTTTCTACTACATTCGAAGGGGCATCCGTCGACTGTGATGATTTTCTTCGCAGACTTTGTCTTTCCAATGACTGGGGCTACGCCGAGCGGTAACGATGCTAGACAGCCTACAGCAAGTTTTTCTAGGCCGAGCTCCTTCACAGCTTCAAGGGCGCCCAACCCAGCTGTGATTCCTGTATTTGATAGACATCCGAAGCAGGCGTAGACTATGTTCTCATGGGTTTTCATTCCTTCAACCCAATGTTTCTCACTCATATCTCTCACCTCCAATGATTTTTACAAATAAAAGCAAGTTTGAGTACTCATTATTTAACTACTAAAACTGGGCAACATGCGTGTCTGGTAACGCCTTCACTTACACTGCCTAAAATCAACTCCTTTACTCTACTCAAGCCCCTCGCCCCCATGACGATCAAATCGAATCCACCTTCTCTGCATGTTTTAACTATTTTATCAACGACATGACCTTCTACTAGTATCGTGTCTACTTGGATTCCTTTCGTCTTTAACTTCTTTTCCTCTTCTTCAAGTATTCTTGCGCCAACTCTGCGAATAGCTTGAATAAAATCATGTACTGGTTCCGGAGATGCGGCTAAGCCGCCGATCGAATATACATGGATCAAAGTAATTTTTCCATCAAATCTTTGAGCTATTTGAATAGCTGTCTCTAGGGCCTTCCGTGAATGTTCAGATCCATCCAATGGAACCAAAATTTTTTTGAACAATTGTGTTTTTCACCTCCGTTTTCAGAGGCTTCCAGTTAAAACTCCATAAAGGGTTCCGAAGATGACGCTTCCAGCCCAAGCTATTATCATGTAGGCCAATACGACCTTCCATTTTGTGATTCTTGAGACTGCTAGAGCGTTGGCGATATCGTATGGTTGCCCCATCAGCCATGATAAGAGTGGGCCCTTCGACATTCCTAGGTTCCATAATCCTCTTCCGATAACTATCTCCACAAGTGTCGGGGTGTATAGGGGGCCTCCTATTACTGATGCTATCAGGACTCCTTGGATCCCTGTGAGGTAGGTTCTTGCAATGTCTTCAGGTAGGTATGCCTCAACATAGGCGACGGCGATGAGGCCTAAGATGAAGAATGGGAGGATCTGTTTTGCCAGGTATCCTCCGAATTTTATGGCTGTCCAAAGTCTCTCATCCAGTGGCGGCCTGGCAAGCTGCACATCCGTCTGAATATTGATCTTGTTTACTTGATGTTCCTTTTCAATTGCTTTGCCGAAAGGTGTTTTGGATATGATGATTCCCGCTGTCAGGGCCACAGCAATCGATACTAAGATTCGAACCCATGCCAACTCCCAATACAATAGTTCTCCGGTGAGAAGGATGGCTAGGATGTTTGATGATGGTGCCATCAGAAGGAATGTTATGGCTGGGCCTATACCTGCTCCACTGTATAGTATCCCTGCGAATAATGGGACCATGGTGCATGAGCATACTGTGAGGAACGGTGCGATTATGAGCGCCAGAAGGTAGCCGGCCGACCTACTGCCACTCATGTAACGTGTTATAACGTCTTTAGGGATTATCTCATATATCAGGCCTGCTGTGACAAATGCGAATAGTAGGCAGATCCAGCCGTGACTGAAATAGTCGATGAGGTAAGCTATTGGAATATACCATATTGGGAGTCCATGAAAGTCGGCGGTCTTCATTGTGGGTGCGAGAGAGTAAGCCATGACTCTAGAATATATTAGGGCTCCGAATACGAATATTATGAAGGCTAAGAGTATTGCTGTCCGCACTATTCTATAGGTCTTCTGCATAGAGGTTTCCTCCATCATCATAGGGATGGTTTCGATGTCATTTAGGTGTCTCCATGAGGATTCTCTCTATCTCCTCCTCACTCGGTATTCTACCCACAGTCTTGACCACTCCGTTTACTGCTAAGGCTGGTGTCACCAGTATGCCGTATCTCTCCACAACCTCTCTGGATGCTGCGTTCAAATGGGTTATGTTGACTTTGACTCCAAGTTTCGAAGATGCTTTCTCAACGTTTTCCCGGGTCTTTCTGCACCTTGGGCAGGGGGGATCTGCGCCTATTATCTCGACTTTTATCTCTTTCATTTGGGCACCCTTCTACTCTTATCTCAATGGTTCGAGAGAGCAAAGTATATTAACTATTCTATAAATAAATATTTTGCTTAGAAAATAAGCAAGATGAGACGATGAGACTATGGACCCCATCGACAGAAAAATAATCGTAAAACTTCAAGAGAATGGAAGAACATCATATAAGAAACTTGGTGAAACAGTCAACTTCACCATAATGGGAGTGAAGAGAAGAATTCAGAAGATGCTCTCACAGAACTTGATAAGAATCTCTGCTGAGATCAATGTTGAAGCACTCAACCTTTACGCTGCCCTGGTCCTACTCGAACTTGAAAATCGGGAGATGATGGACAAGATCCTTGAACGCTTCAAAGAATGTCCAAGAATAGTCAACATCTTCATAATGCTCGCCGGATACAATCTAGCCATACTTATGATCGCCGAGGATCGAGACACCCTCGAAAGCGAATCTCTAGAAAAATGCTCCCTCAGAAGTTGCGAGGGAGTACGAAGAAGCGAATTTTATCCAATAGGCAGCATACAATACTCGCCATTCCTGAATATAAGAGAAAAACTTGTAACAAAAGACAGAACGATCACACCATGCAACATCGACTGCGGTTCATGCAAGAGATATCAAGACCAGAAGTGCGTAGGATGCCCCTCAACAACATACTATCGTGGCCCACTCTGAAAAGAATGTTTCAACAATAATATAAAACCAGAAACGTAGAGAGAGTGGAGAGATGGAACGACCAAAGAAATATCCAGAGACGCAGCGCCCTACAAGATAATGATTCTTCTCAGCTGACTCAATAATCCTTGCCACTGCGATAGCAATCAACACTCGCACACTCATCACCGGAGGAGATTTAAGTATGAAAAGAAATGGAAGAACATAATGGAGATCGAGGTTAAGAAACTCCAAGATTACATGAAGACATTGGAAGCTAGATTAATCTCAAACTCACCTTAACCAGTACCTTGAATCTAAGCCTGAAAGAATAGATTTAAAGTCAATCGCAACATAATATTATGTGACCAAGCTTGAGTGGAGAGAAGGCATCAAGAAGCAGATTAAAGAATGAGCTCTCGAAAATGCATAGGTATAACGATGAGGCTACCTCATCGACAATCAACGAGTTTCTGGACAGGCTCATCAAGATAGAGAAGCATGAGGATAAGATGATTACATCTATGGTCAGACTGATAGAATCGACAGAGAAACTCAATAAGCGTATTGAAGGACTCACCTGGATAATGCTTGTCTTGACGGCGATAACCTTCATCATCTCAATACCTAACACTGTGGCAACAATCATGGGAATACCTAAAGTGAGTGACATCATCAGTGTAGAGATAATCATCCTATCGATCATATTATCAGTAGCCATACCAATGATTCTAATATTCCATCCAAGATGGCTTCTGGCCAAATGGTGGAGCAAACTAGAAGAGGTTCAGAAGGAAGAGTAATCTGAATTTAAGCATACACATATTAATGCAGTCTCTATACTCAATCTTTTAATGTAGCCTTTCACTTTATTTACGAGGACTTCATCTTTTGTTAATAAGGGTTCCCTTTTTTGGCAAAGAATACGAAAAAATGTGTCATAAAATGACCCCTAATGCCAACATTTTAGTTTTGTCTGTAAATGTGTTGATTGGCGAAATCCTCGGCAATCTGAACTTTTTCTCACTCAAAAAACTTTGGTGAGATAACGCCTAGCCCTAGGTCATGGATAGTGCTACCATTTCATCATGATGACAACGTTTGCAAATATTGTGATGCCACTATGAGGAAGAGGATGAAAAGCGTCTAAAAGCGTTGTCTGGTTTTGTTTTAGGATTTCTTTGGTTTTTCAATTGCTTCTTCTGGTGTTTGCTTCTATTAGGCAGATTTTATATAGTTTTGCTTGAAATACCAAGCTAAAACCTCGAAGAGAAGATATTTACTTTAACATCTTCATTAACTTATCATGCTACGCCAATAACAGTTAATGCACACGTTTTCTCCTAATGTGCCTCCTGAACACCCAACACGATTAGGCGTTCTTTGCTTTTGATGCCTCGCGCTGTATTGGCTGGAGCGAAGATCATGTTGCCTTTGGTCAAATCAACTTTTTCGTTGCCTACCGTGAATGTACCATTGCCATCGATAATGTAGAAGCAAACATCGTAAGGTTCTGGACGAGAAGGAATCTCCTGACCATTTTCAAGACAAATCAACACTACGTTGAAATTTCTCGTCTGCAGCACGTTTTTCTTCACGCGTCGACGATCCTCTATAGTGGTTAATGCACCTTTTTTCTCAGAAAACTCGATGAGGCTGTGCAAATCTACCATTTTTGCCACCGTTCATTCACCTCTCATTATTTTCGAAATTTCTTGTCTAATCTTCTACCAATGAATAGGAAGACTGCTGTGAACAGTAACAGCATTATAGAATCTAGCGCTGGGCCATAAGTTGTTTTGGCTTCTAACGTGTATCTGATTAGGTCATTGGCATAGGTTAGGGGCGATAATGCCGCGATGGCTTGCCCCCAATCTGGTAGGCTTTCAATCGGTATATAGAGTCCACTGATGAATATTAGTGGAAGACGAACGAAATTGAGTAATAACATTATGTCTCCAGGGTTTTCAGTTGGGAAGGATGCAAACATTATTCCAAACGTGGCAAAGCAAAAGGCGGGCAACGCTAAGCCCAAGATTAATCCAAGTAGGCTCAATATTTGTGTTCCAAAACATGCAAGTCCAATCAGTAGTGGCACGATTGCTATGGCTAAGCTGAAGAGGAAGCCTCCCAGAGTCTTACCCAATATAACCGAATAAAACGATATAGGGGCAGATAATAGTCTTTCAAAAGTTTTCACTCGTCTTTCTGTAGGAATAACCATTGGACCGATTGAGGACGCACTGAACAAGATGGTGATGGAGATTAATCCTGGAATCAAAGTTGCAGCTGGGGCGTTTTTGCCAACAGCAAATGAAAGATACATAAAAAGAGGAAACAGTATTGCAAACATCAAAGTTCCAGGTTTAATATAGTAAATTCGCATGTCTTTCTTCGCGATTGCCCAAGAAGCGCTCAAGTCAGCTTTTAATTGTGCTGTAGAAAACTCGCCTTTAAACATGAAAATTCCTCCTTTCAGCCTTTACATCTAATCCCGTGATCTTAACAAACACATCTTCCAGACTTGGTCCAAGCGTGTTGATAGTTATTGGCTTTAAATTGTTGGTTTTTGCGTATTCCCATATTCCCGTTAGTGCCGTTGCAGGGTCATTTGTATAAAGCCTAAACTTGTCCCCTTCCTTGCGAACTTCGCTCACTGTGAGAATACTTTCAAGTTCTTTCATGATATTTTGTGAGGCTTTGTCGAATGCAACTTCTATTGATTGGACGCTTTGAATGGTTTTCTTAAGCCTTTCCGGAGTGTCTATTGCCGCTATCTTTCCTTTGTGGATTATTGCAACTCTATCGCATGTTACATTTGCTTCCTCAATGTCGTGTGTTGTTAAGAAGATGGTCACACCTGTCTTGTTAAGTTGTCTAACTACGTTCTTTATTATCAAGACGCTTTGAACATCCAGTCCTGATGTTGGCTCATCTAAGAAAAGCAAGTGTGGATTGTTTATTAAACCCATGGCAATTGTGAGACGTCGCTTCATTCCTTTCGAAAAATCTTTGGCTTTATCGTTTCTGCGGTCGTAAAGTCCAAATGTTTCCAGAAGTTCTTTTGCCCTTCTTTTACGCTCAGACTTCTCAACTTGGTAAAGTTCACCTGTAAACATGAGATTATCCCAAGCGGAGAGATCGTCGTAAACGTTGGAAATCTCTGGAACAATTCCCATGTATTTTTGGCTGCAATTATCTCATTTTGAATGTCGTACCCAAAGATTTTTGCAGTTCCATCGCTTGGCTGAGTCAACCCTGTTAACATTCTTATTGTGGTAGTTTTACCAGCGCCGTTCGGACCTAAAAAGCCGAAGATCTCGCTCTTTTTAACTTCAAAGTTTATGTGGTCTACTGCCAGAAGCTCACCGTAGTATTTTGTTAAATTTATTGCTTCTATCGCATTCTCCATTTTTTCACCTTTTAAATTTTAACAAAAATGGGAGGATCAAAAAGTTTTGTGGGGCTTTAATGTTTTAAGACTTCAAGCCGTCTGTTCACTTTGTTTAGTCTGTCCTCAAGAGCCGCCTTGAGCTCTTCAAGCATCTTAATTTCCTCTTCAACAGACATTAATGGCAGGAAACCCGTGAATGGTCCATGACGTCCTTCATAGCGATGGATTCGGGGCCCGCATCCGCATTCATCACACACTTATTTTTCACCTCCAAAAGTTTTTTCCACAAAATACTTATCATAAAACTGGACCAAACTATCCATTAACTGCCTTCTCCGCTTGATCATTTCCAACCCTTCCCTAAGGAATTTTACTCCCGTTTCAGTAAGCATGTAAACTCTACGGTCAGAACCCGACTCTTTCTTCTTCCACTCTGAAGCTACTATGCCTTTTTCTTCCATTCTCCTAAGCATTGTATAAACCGCTCCTGACTCGGGGACATACTCCTTTAAGGTTATTCGCTCTAACTCCTCCATTATCTGATATCCATGCGAAGGCTTCTCGTACAAAATTCGCAGAATCAACAATTGAATCAACCCTCTTCCTGGGTAGTGGCACAATCCATGACAAACTTCACGTCCACACATATATATCTCAGATACATGTAACAAAGATACATATATAAATGTTACTCTCATCTGCCACAAAAACTCAAGGCCTCCGATGTTACAAACAGTTAAGGATTAAACTGATGCTCAAACCATTTTCGGCCAATATGTTCAAAGCTAGTTGCAGTTAGTCGCTGCTAGTAGAACATTCGCGGCGTAAACAAATGCGTTTTGATGTTTTATTCTCAGAAGCTCATTGCGTGTAAGATTTGAATCCACGAAAAGCTAAAACATCAAGTTAGCAAAAACCTCTTTTACCAAACTTCAATGCTTAGTCCTGTAATTCGATTGAAGTGTTCTATGTTTCTTGTTACAAGTGTATATCCATTAACTAAGGCTACTCCAGCTATAATCGCATCTCTCAAATCAATGGGCTCCCCTTTACGGAGGAGTTCGGAGAGGATTTCGCTTGACTTCCTTGAACCTTCCAGGTTTAATTCAAGGATCCTTATTGAGCTGAGTAGGTCATCGGCTTGTTTAATGTTTTTCCATGCCTCTCTTGACCTGAAGGCGCCTAAGTAAATTTCAAAGGCATTCATTGAAGTTGTTGAAATCTCTGCCTTAACAGAGTCGTATTCACCAGCTTTATTTACGGCTTCAGGGAGCCCTCTTAATAATGCCACTAGAAAATCAGTATCCAAGCAAATCTTTTTCATATTTACTCCACATTACTGAAATTTCTTTAAAGATCTTCGCTTCCTCTTCGTCACTCATAATCCATGTTCCAGCAAAGCTTACTAAAGGCTTTTTAGCAGTCTTAGAGCAGATTCTAAGAATCACATCCGTAAACGACTCTCCCTTTCCTTTTAAAGACGCAAGCACTTCATAGGCCTCATCTGAGAGGCTAATAGTCTTATAACCCATCAATCATCATCTATATATAGATAATGCATAGATTTAAGTTTTTTATCCGCGACTAGCTCCACTCCGAATGATCCTGGGCTCAATTGTGCACGTTTCTTCTGGCGACGACAACGTAAGCTTACCGTTTCATCTCCTCCAGCATTCTTGTTATGTAGTCTGTTACCTTATCACGTACTTTCGGAGGGATCCTCTTCGCCATCTCTACCAGCTTGGATGCTATGCCTAGTGCCATGTAGTAGCTGATTACTCCGAAGGGCCCCTCAGTCAGACCTACACTCTCATTCCATGTGTGAATGTACCTGTATGCAGTGAGGATATCTGGGTCGTTGAGGAAATCTCTCAAGGCCTCCAGGATCCTTGCAGCTGCTCTTCCAGAGGCGAGGTCTGCTATGAGTTTTCCCTTCTCCAATGCCCAGCCTGCCCACTTGAGGAATTTGGCTGCATTAGCCAGGCCCTCTCCTCCTTTGACTTTGCCAAGCTCCTCCATCGCTGTCAGGGCGTCGTCGAAGGCTTTCTTGGCGAGTGCCTCTTCAGCAGCAACCTGTTCCCGAGCCTCCTTCTCCTTCAGCCTCTCCTCAACCTTCTTCCGGTGCTCTTCCCGTTGAGCCTTTATTACTTCCTCGGTCTTCTCCATCCTTCTCTTCGCGTCTTCAAGTGCTTTCAGACGTCTACCCTCTTCCTCGGCTCTCTTCTCACATTCAGCCAGCTGCTCCCTCAATTCGCGGGCTCTCCTCTGTGAAGCCTCAGCGTCCTTCCTGGACTTCTCCGCATTCTCAAGCTCTTGCTCAGCTCTTCGAACCTCTCTCCTGGCATCTTCAACATCTTCTTCGGCTTCATCAGCGATCTTTTCTTTGTCTAATGCCTCTTTCTCAGCCTCCAAGACCCTTCTCCTCAGATCTGCGCAGGGGTCTCTTCCAGATACACCGAAGTAGCTGGTTCCCTAGTAAGTGCGAGGGGTCATGGTATATCCTCGCATCTCTGAGAAGGATCCGCTCCAGAACCTTCCAGTCATAAGTTGAACTTCGACACGACCTGTGGCTGTGACCTTGGTTCCAGCGCCTCTAACCTCATATACAGCTGTCTTGCCCCGACCTAGAGTTGTGGTTAATCCTGGACCTTTCGGATCGGTTATCTGGATTGTGTTGCCGTCGCTACCTGACATTACTAACATCCAGACTTTACTGAATTCTAGATAGTTTGTTGGTGCTGAGGCCAGATCTTCTCCAACAGGTATGATGTATTCTTTCTCCCAAGCCTGGAGGGGGTATATCTCCCAAGCATCTGTAAAGACTGTTCCAGGAGATTCTGGCCATATAGATACCACCAGTTGTAGGAGGCTTCTGGAGACAAAAATTCGGTCTCCTCCGTCGTAGTAGGTAGCTGTCCCCCGAGGATTTGTCGGGATATTTCTGCTCTCGAATTTCCAGACTTGGCCTTTGCTCAGACTAACTGTCTCATCGCCGTTTGGACCTGTAAGTAACCCGTTTCCCCAATGATCGTAGTAAACCACTGTGTTATCAGCACTGGCGGTAACTCCGACAACAAAGTGCATACCTACACTCACAGTAGGATCATTATCTATGTTGATGAAAATCTGTCTTGACTCAACAACTGGGAAAGGAATATAAAATTCTTGAAAACCTGCTGTCAGTCCGTACGCAATCTGAATACTAAGTATTCCATCAGCAAAAATGTAAACTATGCCAAGAAGTAGCAGTGACAAGAAACCATCTTTTCAACAGTGAGACCTTCTCGATAAGCCGCAGGAAGATACTGTGTCCACCACATATATATGTTTTATCTCTTTAGCCCAAACTACTGTAGACTTCAGCCTACAGGTTGGTTGGTCTGGGTCCCTCTACAATAAGAACGCTTGAAAACAGATACCTGCTAAGAGGGGTAAGCTATGACGCATAGACGCTGGACTCATGAGGAGAAGATTCGGATAGTTCTGTGTGTGTGCTCACCAACGAAGGCACACACGCTAATAGATAGGGCTCGCTACGCTTGCCATAATGGTGAGAGATAAAGTATCTTAGGAGGAATGCGAAGCAACAGAGAAGTTTGCTTAGCTTCTTCTCTTAACCACTTAATCGCCGATACTGCTATTAGTCCTGCTAGTGCTATGTGAGGAGTTACTATCTCAAGCTTATTGGTTGACATAGACTCCGGGCTTTGGTGTAGGTTTCGACCGATCTATCTTCAAAATAGGCCTATACGGATCATCTGCGTATTCCTTTGAGTGGAAGACCGCAGTAGATAACTTATTCTCAGACTGGTCTTTTATGATGAATCCGCAGTTTGGCTGTCCACCTTCAATTCCGCTATTGCCAGCTGACAGTCATCATAAGTCGAAGTTGGAGGTTGATATAGCGCATGCATGACATTAGGCTCAGATTCCACTACGGACAATGCCTCTTGTGCTCTTTAGAATCTTTTTAACGTACTCGACTAGCAGGCGTAGATCTCCTCCTAGTGAGATCAGCTTAAAACCCTGTTCAATACTCTTTTCCACCGGACCTGTCGGGGCCAGAAGCCCAGGGGAGACGTTGTGAGCCTCACATACAGAGACAACCCTATCCACGGCTTTAAGAAACTTTGGGTCTTCAAATTGTTGAAAGACCCCCAGGGACATCGAAAGATCCATAGGGCCCAAAAAGACTGCGTCGATACCCTCTGTGGCCACGATCTCCTCCAAGTTCTTCAGGGCAAGATCCGTCTCGATCTGTGGGATGACCATAATCTCCTCGTTCGCAGTGGCAGCATAGTCTGGATCTCTTAATGCAGGACGTCTCGGGCCCCAGCTTCGTATTCCTTCCGGTGGGTACCTTGAGGCCCGCACAGCATCCTCCGCATCCTCTCTAGAATTCACCAATGGAACTATTACCGCATATGCACCCTCAGACCGTGAGGAGGTGCCTCCCATTTTCTCCGGAACACTTGGCTATCTCTTATTCTCAAAATTTTTACACCCCTCCACCTTTCTTTAATGGCTGCCTCCAATTGAGATAATTCCATGCGCGCAAAACAGATAAATGAGCGCCGTCGCATCTCTATGGTCTATTATAGGTTGGGCGGTAAGAGTTGCATAATGTGCTGAAGGCTAAGCTGCGACGTGGAGAAGTTACCTTCGGAGTCACAGTAGGTATGGGATGCCCCGAAGTTTCCGAAGCCATGGGTAATACAGGTTTGGATTGGGTCTGCTTCGACATGCAGCATACAAGTCTTGACATGGAAACTGTTCAGGCGATGATTCAAGCTATGAGTTACTCTGAGAGCATACCGATGATCAGGGTAACATCCAACGACCTAGGCCTGATCAATAGGGCCTTGGACATATAAGCTTGGCATTTCAAAGAGATCACTCCAGTAAATTAACTTGTGGCTTGGCCTCCATGAATTTGAAAACCTGTATTGCCCGAGCGATCAGCTGAATCTCCAGCAGAGATCAGACTGCCGATGAAAGCTTGAATATTGCGATGAGTATCATCAAGGCTCCGACCATCCTAAGGACATATATTCTGCTTTCATGTTTTTCAAGGACGGAACCCCAGCGAGTTCTTGAGAGAAGAAAACCGATGATCACGGCGAAGAGTCCGTTAGATGCAGCAAGTCCCATAGTGATCTGTACAGAGACTCCTAAAGCATAGAACATTAGAATATACATGAAATATAGGATCACCACTCCAGAGGCGAGTATGAGTAAAGGTTTCCTCCAATTTGCACGAAAAACGCTCCTCTCATTCTTACGAAAAATAAACGGCGCCAAAAGGATCAATGACCCAAACCAGGCTAATTCACGCCAAATTAGGAAGTTGAAGTTGGAGACGAAATTCAAAGCTGGTTTGACAGCCACATTTCCCAGGGCATACAGCAAAGCTACCGTGAGGAAGATCATGAAAGCCTTGTTCTTGAATGAGAAAAGCTGTCTCACATTTATCTTCTCATCCCATGATGTCATAACCGCTCCCAACACAGCTAATAGAATCCATAGAATCACTTTCAAACCATAATACTCTCCGAGAAACACGTAGGTTAGAGGTATCACAAAGATCGACTGGGTGCAGACTATGGGAGCTGCGGAGGACGCATCATACCTAGTTAAGCCATAATATAGTAATAGGTAGGCGACTATCGAAGTTCCACCGGACAAGATGGCGTATGGGATGATTGTAATCGGTGGAATATACACCTGATCTGGCACGATCAGATAAGACAGAAGTGGAAAGATTATTATTACCAGTATGCCCTGAAGGTAAGTGAAGCTTATGAAATTCCTCATCTTTCTCGAAAGTATATATTTCGAGAGGAAGGTGAAGACAGCCCAAAAGAATGAAGATGCTATTGCACAGTATACGAATAGTTCACTCAAGCAACAATCCTTCCCTAAACTTTCAACCTGATCTCTGGGCTACCTATATAAGCATGGCACCGAGGCTGACCCAGACATACCCTGTGAGATACTGTCTTGCATAGAGTTCTAGAAAAGTTTGGTCTAGCCATTTTTAATTGATGTGGATCTCAGGTTTCTAGGTAAGACTTGATTTAGTAATTATAATTTTAATTCTTGAAGATAAATAGTCTTGACAAATTCAAGTGGTCCCAAACATCCCTCCAGTGTACTTGGAGATAAGGGAAGGTTTTAGATCCTCGAAGACCTCAGCCTCTTTCTCCACGATATGTTCAGCATCCTCATCTACCATTCCTTCAGTTTGAGTAATGTAACTGTATACTTTCCCAAGCCAGATCCCCCTCAGAGTCTCAAGAAGGTCATCTACCTCCTGACTCTTGTAGGCAGATGCAAAAGAATAGACGATCTCAGCCCAGATCTCTGGAGGAAAGATTAAGCTTGATGAGTTTGAGATGCGTGTTAAATTTTTGAGAAGATCTTTTCCGAGCACATCTCCAAGAAGAGATTTCTTCTCAGCCAATGTGTATCTGAATTCTTTGAGGAGCCTTGAGGCGTCTATTCTTGGGGGCTCAGGTCCAGGATATGTTATTGGATATCTCAGTAATGGTACTGGTCTACTGCCTGAGATTCCGACCCAATACTTCTCATACACCTTCGCACATGTAAACATTGAACCGACTACTTGAATGAACATCGGTGAGAGTTCAGTCCCTGGATCTTTACCCTCATGAATTTTAGTTCCTAGGAAGGCCTCCTCAACCTTGAACCCATTGGCTATTGCAGTGTGAGTTATGAAGATGTCTACTCCAAATTGCCGTACATGTTTACTGTCGAATAATTTACTCTCAATGAGTTTTGATGCTAGGGTATTCGACAATCCAAAATCTCCCCCAATAGGCTGCCGGATCCTGAGCCCATAGACAGCACGTGTGAAAGGGTAGCATAGGTTATTTGTTATCGTTCCATCATATCTATGGCGAGTGTAAAGTGGGGTCACGAGATCAGCATCCTTCATCGCTGCCTCAAAGATGATCCGACACCATTCAGGCGTTATGCTTCTCAGGTCAGAGTCGAAGAGGGCAATAGCCTCAACATTTAAAATTGAAGCAGCATCCAAGATAGCCCTTACAGCTGAACCTTTACCGGAGACACCGACATATCTCGTGAATATACGAGGAATGCCGCCTATCTTGAGAGATTCTGCAACCTCCCTCGTTCCATCATCAGACCCACCGTCTGAGACGAGAATCACAGATTTATAGTTAGGAAAATATTCAGTTAAACCCCTAGCCACTTGATGCAGGACATATCCTATAGTGTGAGCGCAATTGAATGACGGTATGCCAACGAGGAGATCTGACACCCCAATATCCATTAGTCTTCTGATAGATTCAGAGTCTAGGGAGGTGCAGGTTCTATATTCCATCTCTGTAATTCTTCATGAAAGACCAGTATTTAAATTGCCTCTACCCTAACCAATAGATCCACTTAACATAGAAGGCTGAAAGTGAATTGTTTAGGTTTATGATGAAAACGTATATGGTTGTGCGTTAATTAATGTGAGCCCCACGCCGTTAGGAGGAGAGAACCCTGGAACATGGTATGCAGATAGAACAGTTGCTCGTCCCTCCTCCATGGAATCATCATGCTCGAGAATATGAAAATATAGGATTCAACCTACAAGAAGTATATCGCTGAAAAGGATCTCAAAGCGAACATTAGCTTATTAACGATGTTTCAGCTTTCAGACCCAAGGATGGAGTGAAGAGGAACTATTGTTGATGTTAGGATGATAAGTATAGCTGAGTGTATGGGGATAGATCTATATGCGAGAGAGGATGGATTCATATCGTTCAGCAATAGCCCATACTATGCACATAAAAACCTGGCAGCGGTCGACATATATCCCCAAAGAGGATGTAGGACAGCCTACAGTCCAGTGGACGGCGAAGTTTTAGAGGCTAGGAAGCTTGGAGGGATCGACGACTACATAATCATTATCGGTGACCAAGACATGGATGTGTGCATAAAGATCTTGCATGCTAAGCCTGCAGTCGAGGTTGGGGACCATGTTAAGGTTGGAGATATTATTGGTGAGACCATTTGGAGTCCATTCTTCAATTTCTGGACAGACAACCATATTCATGTGGAGGTTCGGCCAATCGACGACAGGGTCAGAGCCAGGGGAGGCTACGCACTCGACCCTGAGCCCATAATCAGTAGAATGAGGCTTGACCACGAGCAGCCCACCAATTTCACAGTGACGGAAAAGTCTGATCGATACCTGATCTTGAGCCCAAACTCAAAAGTCGCATCCTATACCACACCCTTATCGTTGAATATTCGAGGGAGGCCATTGATACTTGAGGGGGGTTTGACCCATTATGGTCACGGTGGCATCTGGGGTTTTCCAAGCGGATTGGATTTGCCGCAGCTTGAAGTTTATGGAGGACTTCAAGTAGACTTTATTCAGAATGGATACATCCACTTCACCTGCCCTAGAAGAAATATTGTCATAGGTGGATTCACTTTCAGAGGCATTAGCCTATACTTGAACGATCCTCATATCAAACTGATACCTATGAAATCTGGGGGCGTGCCACTCAATATTGGAGATGAGGTCACGATGAGTGAGATCCTTCCTCTATAAACATATCCGTCAGACGCTAGGCCCACCAAACTTCTCATGATAGTTCGCTATGGCTGATAGTATTATTCGTTCAGCCGACCCCGCATCCTTCCAACCTTTAACCTTAACCCATTTGTTAGGTTCAAGCCTCTTATAGTTGAGGAAGAAGTCGGCTATCTCAACCTGTAAATGCTTAGCGACATTCGTTATATCTGAGACCCCTTCGAATCTCGGGTCACATACAGGAACGCCTAGAATCTTGTTATCCTCACCATTCTCATCCTCTGTGGTCAAAACACCAATAGGCCTAGCGACCATGACGCAACCTGTGAAGGTTGGTTTCGTCGTCAAGACTAGAATATCGAGGGGATCACCGTCTACAGACCATGTTCTAGGGATTATACCGTAGTCTCCAGGATAATATAGGGCTGAGTAGAGCACACGGTCAAGCTTGAAGACTCCAGTCTCACAGTCAAACTCATACTTGTTGCTGCATCCGTTCGGAACCTCAATTATCGCATATACTTTATGTGGCGATTCAGGTCCTGGAGGAAGGTCTCTCCAGAGATTACCCATATCAACACCCCCACATCAGTGGGAAACCAGCAGCAAAAGATTGGGGTAAGACTCATAAACATATCCTTGGTAATCTCAACGTCAAATCGTGGTCTGAGGAGTATCTGATGGAAAAATCTGATCAAATATTCGAGATTCAAGATAATCTATTCTATCTGGATACTTACGCCCATAACATGTCTGGGGCTATAGGTATCCTGATATTCAGAAGCGGTGGAGAGAGTGTGGTCTTCGACTCAGGTATGCCGAACTCCGTAGATAAGATCTTAAAAACTGTGAAAAAGTTAGGGGTTGAAGCTGATTCTGTGAAGTATATACTGCTTACACATAGACATATTGATCATGCTGGTGGCGCAGCCTTCCTCCTAGAGGGTTTTCCAAAAGCTTCTGTTGGAACCCATCCGTTCTCAACAGGTGCCCTATCGAACCCTTCAAAGATTTATGATGGTGGGAGGGAACTCTTCGGAGAATATGCGACGCCCATGAAACCTATTCAAAACAATAAGATGAAAACCTTGAATGACCTTGAAGAGATCCAGGTTGGGCAGGAGATTGTTCATGCAATATACACTCCAGGCCACACCTCGGATCATATAGCGTACTACATACGTTCAAGCAAGATTCTATACTGCGGGGATGTGGTTGGATCATTCAACTCGGTGAGGGGTAGTATCCACCCAACCTGTATGTATCCGAGCTTCAACTATGAGAAGTATAAGGCTACAATGACGCATATTAGAGAGATGGATCTTGAAGGCTTGGTGTTCCCACATTTCGGATATGTTCTGGGGAGAAGGAATGTGAGAGACCTCTTAGAGAAAAGTCTGTCTGCACATATGAGGCTTGAAAGAATATTTAGAGAGAATGTTTCCAGAATGGATTCAAGTAGGTTACTCAATGAGTTGAAGGCTGCCCTGACAGATGCTACTGAGATATTTCCAGTGCCTGTGAGGGAGAAAGCTGCTGAGCTCATGGCCAGAGGTTTCATCGAAGGATCTGTCTGCGAGGGATGAGTTATATCACCTCTCAACTTCACCGGCGATAAACTTCTCCATCAAAATCTTAGCTTCTGCGTCGCTGTACTGGATCGGAGGATGCTTCATCAAGTATGCTGATGGTGAAGTTAAGACTCCTCCTACACCTCTGTCTAAAGCCAATCTCAGACATCTTATGGCGTCTACAGCTATTCCAGCTGAATTCGACTTGTCGTCGACTGTGAGTTTACACTCTATCTCGAAGGGTCTGTCGGCAAACATTCTGCCCTTGATGTTTATGTAACATATCTTTGTGTTTCCGAGGAAGGGGAGGAAGTCTGAGGGGCCGACGTATATCTTGTCTTCACCGAGCCTCTGCCGGAGCTGACTCTGAACAGCTTCAGTCTTTGATATCTTCTTGGAGGCTAGCCTAGACCTCTCAATCATATTCGCGAAGTCTGTGTTCCCGCCGACATTTATCTGATACATCTGGTCTATAACGGTCCCCCTATCATCGCAGAGTTTCGCTAGGACCCGGTTTAGGATGGTAGCCCCAACCTGACCTTTGATGTCGTCTCCTATGATTGGTAAACCTTTCTTCTCAAACTTTGAAACCCACTGTCTATCGGAGGCTATGAATACAGGCATACAGTTTATCAGGCCGACATTAGCCTCCAACGCTATGTTGCTCCAGTACCTGACAGCCTTCTCACTACCAACTGGGAGATAGTTGATGAGCATCTCAGTCCCAGTATCATCGAGTTCCTTTATAATCTCCTTCTTTAACTCTTCAGGTGTCTTGGTCTGCTTGACAGGTTTTATCATCTTCTCAACATAGACGCCGACACCGTCCAAGATAGGAGCCTCCTTGACGATGGCGTCTATCTTCGGTACTTCAGGTAGCCAGTCGACACAGTTTGGAGGCTGAAATATTGCCTCGTCGAGTCTCCTACCGATCTTGTTCTCGGCAACATCGAATGCTGATACAAAGTCTATGTCGAATATTCTGTATCCGCCTATATCTTCATGCATCACTCCTATGATGGGGTTTCCCAAGTTCCTCCTGTAATACTCGATGCCTTGAACGAGGCCGGCGAAACAGTTCCCTACACCGATGATTCCTACTCTGATTCTTTTACCCAACCCTGACTACACCTGACATAGAGACATTCATGAGGATTCTAGTATTTAATGGTACATCTGCAAGTGGAGATTGTCCTAAAGATTTTCCTGGGGCTTTTTGAAAAATTTAAGGGTTGAAAGTTGAGAGGGGTTAGATCTTCAGACGTATGTGGGTCCTTCCTTCCTTCTAGCCCTCGACTGTTTCTTAAGAACCTCTCCCAACCCCCTCGTGGCTGCGATGTCAAACTCTAGGAATTCAAGGGCGAACTTTCTGAACGTCTCGAATATGTCTTGCAACTTTTCCTGGTCGAATTGGCCAATTATGAGTGGGTTGTAGACCCATTGCATCCATCCCTGGCAACTGCTCGCTATATACTGGTTTATCTCCGTTATAGCCTCGACGAGGCTCAGCCTATCGTGGGGCTTCATACTCTTTATCCTCTCTATCTGTTTCTCTTTCGCTCTAGACCACTCGTCGCTCATGTCGACACTCAATCCATTAATGTTTCCTGTTCACACATTAACATGGTAGCCGATAAGGTTTTAGTTCAAGCTATAAATTCCATGGAATACCTTGAAATATTCCCGTAGGGCCTTTGGATATTCTTCTGATAAGCCTTCTCGGCATCTCGAGGCGGCTGAAGATATTTGAGTACAATTATTCAGCCCTCCAGCCATTTCATATACCTGTCCGGTACATATTTCAGAGAATAGTTCACTTATGTGCGTTATTGTTTTACGAAGCTACAGTATATAGTGTAGATATGGCTGGTGAATGTTATGGTACAGAATTTGATTCCGGAGATGGTTAGGGCAGTGACAGCGCTCTTCATAGTAGTCGATCCTTTGGGAAACATTCCAATATTCATCTCTTTGACGAGGAACCTCTCCAAGGAGGAGAGGAGACGTGTATTCAACACAGCAGGCGTAGTGGCCTTCCTCATAGCCATAGGTATAGTTCTTGGTGGTCAGCAGATCCTTAACCTTTTCGGGATCGGACTCTACAGCATAATGATCGCCGGAGGCATTCTTCTAGCAATACTATCAATCAAGATTCTGGTTTACGGCGGATGGGTTGGGGGGGAGGGTTCGGAGGGAGATCTGGGAGCAGTTCCTATAGCCTTTCCCCTCCTAGTCGGTCCAGGTG